>Ga0079037_100000115_pt1 | contig 28106 bp, 21 predicted proteins | sample Mud3Dept4metaG_FD_71479 | JGI IMG/M metagenome (GOLD analysis project Ga0079037, IMG submission 71479) | Freshwater wetland microbial communities from Ohio, USA, analyzing the effect of biotic and abiotic controls - Mud 3 Core 4 Depth 4 metaG | ecosystem: Environmental > Aquatic > Freshwater >... | reverse complement strand
AGCAGGGCGAGCGGTACGGCTCGCAGCGCAGATCGGTACATGGCTCTCCTCCTTCTGTTGTTGTCTCGGGGGTGCGTCCGGGCGGCGTCAGGTCCACCGCGGCCGGCGAACGATTCTCTGGCGCCGCCTTACTCCCCCATCCGGTCGCCCTGCGTCCAGCCTCGGCGCAGCACGGCGGTCGCCCTCGGTGGGCAGGCCGCTCGCGGCGACCTTGTCAGCTGCTACTACGAAATATGAGTAGGTGATGAAACAACATTGTTACTGAATGTTACGAGATGTGATTGGATTGAAGGTGTTGCGCGAAAAAGGCTTCGTAAGTGACCGTCTGGCTAATATTTGGAGATTCTTTACACCGGCATCTTCCATTGATGACTGTCAATTCGCGGGCCATTGGGAGTTGGTACGCGCGAGCGTGCGCGTGCCCCGTCGGTCCCGGCGCTCTGGATGCCGCGGCGCAGCGGCCGACCGCAGGGGCCTGCTCGATATCGCGTCCGGGAGGGCGTGACGACGCGGCGCCGTCGCCGCGACGCGGACGGGCTCAGTAGGACTTCAGGCCCTGCTCGCCGAAGTACCGGTGGAGGTCCTGCCGCGCGAGGAAGTTCGTGTGCTCGGCCCAGACGTCCACCGGGTTGAGATCGTCCGTCAATGCGGCGACTCCCGACGTGTCCGGGACGAACCGCTGGTTCCATCCCAGGTTCGCGCCCGGGTTCCAGTAGTAGGCCTCGCAGTCGTACCTGTCCTTGCGCCGCCCTTCGGTGTCGGGCCGCAGCGCCAACGGGGTGTTCGCGGCCAGCAGGACGACGTTGCCCAGCTTGTCGCGGTCGGGATGTGCGGGCAGCGCGAGGACCTCGCGGAAGTGCGGCTTCAGGCTCGCGGCGATCGCCTTCACCACCGGGCCGTCCCAGCCGTGCGACTCGAGGTTGATGGCGAGCACGCCGCCGGGCGCGAGCCGCGAGGCGATCAGCGCGAAGACCTCCCGGGTCACGAGGTGGAAGGGGATCGAGCTGCTGCCGAAGGCGTCCATCGCGATGACGTCGTACTTGCCGGTGTGGGCGATCAGGAACTGGCGCCCGTCGGCGACCTGGATGCTGCCTTCCGCGTCGGTCAGTCCGAAGTGGGCCTTTGCCATCTCGACCACCACGGGGTCGATCTCGACGGCGTCGACCTCCCAGCCGTCGGCGGCGAAGTCCTTGACCAGCGATCCACCGCCCAGGCCGACCAGCAGCATCCTGCCGGGCTCGGCGACCAGGCAGCGCGTCAGACCCATCACGGCCACGTAGGGGAACTGGGACTCCCAGGTCGAGGGGGTGACGATGGTATGGGTCCCGCCGTCGATGACCAGCAGCCGTCGCTGGCCGTCCGGGGTGTCCAGCACCCGGATCTCGGCGTAAGGACTCTGCGCCAGGGCGATCAGCCCGGGGACGTCGCCGGCCCCGCCGGTCGGGAGGTGCCAGCCGGCGACCCCGGCCAACGGCAGCGCGAGCAGGGCGATCGCCCGCCGGGCGCCGGACCTGACGCCGAGCGCGAGGCCGAGGACGGCGGTCGCGACGAGCAGCCCGCCGGTCAGCAGCGTCAGGCGGGTCACGCCGACGTTGGGAATGAGCACGAAGCCCGTGAGCAGCGCGGCGACGACGCTGCCCAGCGTGGAGACCGCGTACAGGTCGCCCGCCGTCGTCCCGACCACCTGCAGGCTCGATGCCCGGATGCGGATCGCGAAGGGACTCACCATGCCGAGCAGTGTCAGGGGCACCACGAACAGGGTGAAGGCCGCGACCAGGACCGCGAAGCGCAGTCCGAAGGGCTCGGCGACGACGAGGATGGGGTCCCTGAGCCAGGGGATCGCCAGGGTCCAGAGGCCCGCCGCGGCCAGCACCGCGTAGAGCCGGGGGAGGGCGGGCCGGCGGTCCGCCCACCGTCCGCCGACCGCGTAACCGAGGCTAAGCGCGATCAGGGTCACCGTGATCAGCGCCGACCAGAGGAACAGGCTGACGCCGTAGAAGGGGCCGAGGATGCGCGTGCCGAGGATCTCGATCGCCAGCACCGCGGCGCCGGCGACGAAGACGACGAGGTAGAGGTAGGGCTGCGACACGGTCTCGGTCCTCCGGAAAACGCGCAGGGGCCGGCTTGCGCGAGCCCCTGGTGCCCGAGCCGAGGGACCGGGCGCGGGGCGGTGTCGCCGCTACCCCCGGTCCCTCAGTGCTCAGTGGCGCCCGCGCACCGTGCCCTCAGGTGGCCGGCGTCAATGCTCGCCGGTGCCACTGCCGCGGCCACTCGGCCGTCCACCGCCCTTCGCGGCCAGCGCCACGTCCATGTACGCGAGTCCGCCCTCCTTGCCACCGTTCAGGCGCGGGTCCCCTTCAGGGACGACGTAGGAGGTGTTCACGTCGCCCGGGTTGACGAGCAGCGTATTCGCATCGAACGTCGTCAAGAGCGGCGTCGTGCAGACCTTGCTCCTGAGGGTGCCGTCGTCCAACGTGGTCGCGTTGCTGTCGAGAACGAAGGTCATGCGATAGGTGCCCGTCGGCGCGCTCTTCGCGTTCCAGTTGTAGCCGTACACGATGCTGCCGCCAGAGGTGACCTCGACACCCCAGGTGCCATAGGCCGCGACCTCGGCGACCGGCGACCCCACGCCCACGCCCGTCCAGCGGCCCGCCGCCGGATCCCAGGTCGGCGCCGCCGCGCCAATCTTCTGGATGACCAGGCGCGCGCAGCGCGAATAGACCAGGGCGTTGACGCCACCGATGTCGGGGGTCGCCAACTTGACGGTCGCCGGATTGATCAGCGTTCGCGTGCCGGGGTAGGTCCCGGTTCCGGGTCCGAAGTCGGTACCCTGCATCTCGTTGCCGGACTGCTGGGTTCCGGGTACCGCGCCGCTCATCGCGAGCGCCGCGAAGCAGCCGAGGCTCTGGCCGCTGGCGGTCGGCAGCACGCAGGGCTCCGGAACCTCGCCCGGGCCGCCCCAACTCTGTACGACGTACTGGCCGAGGTCGGGATCGGCTGGATCGACGTGCTGGAGCAGGTTGAACTCCACGCGGATCTGCCGCGCCTGGATCTTCGGGCTCGATTCGAGCAGATCACCGACGTCCACCGCGCTCACCGCCAGCGGGGTGGCCGGGTCGTGGCCGGTGCTCAGCACCTTCCAGAAGTTGGCCGGCCGTTTCTGCAGCCACCAGACCTTTGGGTTGCCGATGAAGATGAGGTCTCCCGTCTCTTCATCTACGTCGACGTACCTTCCGTAGTAGCAGACGTACTCCGGCGGGACGGGCGAGCCGACGGGCACGCCCCCCTCGCCGATGCACTGTGTCCCGGGATCAGTGATGTCGGCGAACTTCCAGGCGTTGTCCACCGGGAACGCCGGCGTGACGTTATCGCCCAGGATCACCGGCAACGAAAGGTTGTTGGCGGCGGTCTCGGTGCCGGGCGAGCCCTTGGCGAGCACGCCGCCACTCAGCATCGCTGTGCCAACCAGTACTGCGGAAATTGCCGTTACCAATTTGTGCGTCTTCATGACGACTCCCCTCTCTCCCCCTTCTCCTTTTGAGGCCCAGCGGAGGGCCGGGGGGCTGCGGCGCACGTCATGCCAACCGTGCTGACTCCGCTGGGCCTGCCCCCGAGGCGGGTACTGCTGGAATCGGCGGTCTTTTAGACGATGGGCCGCGGCCCATCACCGAGTCCACGCGTCGCTGCAATCTCGGATCAGCATCGACGCCTCACCCGCTCTCATCGGAACTATGGGTAAAGATTCGGAAGGAACTGTTACCGGAGGTTTCAGGGTGTTATCAGACCTCAGGGAGACCGGTAGAAATAGCCGCCAGGCTATTGTTTTTGGACTGTGTAAAGGTTCTTTTACACCCGCCGGATTTCTTGACGCCGGTCAGGATCCGGGGAATTGTTGGTTGACTTTGATCGAACGGCCGATGAGCACGCTGTCCCTCGGGTCTAGGACCAGGCGCCGTCCATGCCGAAGACCCCGCAATCCTGCGGAGCCTCCGGCTGGCATGTCGCGGGCCATCACCTCCGCATGCGCCGTGCCGGGCAGGTGGGCGATCCCCACGCCCAACACCAATCCACCCGTCGTCGTCAGGAACGAGCGGCGGGACATCCCACTCTCTTCCGGTTTCATCTTTTGATCCTCCCTCCGGCCTGTCGCGAGGCGTCGCCTCGCACGACTGCGGGCACCCCGTCGACGCGGCCCCACCGGCCTCATCCGCTGACCCGCAGCAGGAAAATCGGCAAGTCACATGCACGTTTGAAATACGTATGCGGGCACTCTGAAATGGGATTGTTACTAGATGTTACGAATTGTTATTCGCGCTTCAATGTCGCGATAGGAAAGCACCACAGGTCACTGCCCTGACGTAATTTTGGGATTCCCTGATATTTGCATTTAGTAACGAGATTTAGCACGCGAGGCCTGCCTGTCAGCTATATAAATGGCAGGCATGTGGTGGCGCCCTAAGCAATTCCACTGATGGTTTGGTGAATGTCAAAGCGGCACGTCGGATGTAGCGCCGCTACTAAATCGGAGCGATGGGAGGATTGTCATGAAAAGGTTCTTGATGCCGTTGGCTTTCACGTGCGCGTTGGCCGTCGCGACTCCACTCCTGGCGGCGAAGAAGCCCGTGACGGAGGTATCGGTGACAAAGGAGGTGGCCGCGATGCTCCAGTTCATGCGGGAGGAGGAGAAGCTGGCACACGACGTCTACGCGTTCCTCAATGAGATCTATCAGGCGGACACGAATACGTTCGGCAACATCATGGTGTCCGAGCAGCGGCACACGGACGCGGTCAAGACGCTGCTCCAGAAGTACGGGGTTGCGGACCCCGCGGCCAACACGGGGGCGGGGGAGTTCGTCGACGAGGACCTGCAGGCCCTCTACGACACCCTGGTGAGTGTCGGGCAGGAGACCCTCGTCGATGCCCTCAACGTCGGCGTGGCGATCGAGAAGAAGGACATGACGGACATCGTCGAGGCGATCGAGCTCAGCGTCGCCTACAAGGACATCGTCCAGGTCTACTCGAACCTGCTCGCCGGGTCGGAGAACCACCTGGAGGGCTTCCTCACCGCCCTCGAGGCCGCAGAAGACGAATGAAGCGCCTGCAGGCGTGTCTCTGAGGGCCTGCTAGGGGTTTCCGAGCACGCTGAGCGTCAGAAAGACCTGCTGGCGGTCGTAGTCGTAGAGGTCGAGCCCCGCGGCGTCGCCGCCGCTGTCGTTCGAGTCGCGGCGGGCCGCGCGGTAGCCGAGAGTGACGAACACGTGCCGACTGATGGTGTGTCGCGCCGTCAGGCCGGCGGTGTAGATCCAGTCGTCGCGCCCCACGTCCTGGTACGCGACGAGGCCGGCGCCGAGGTTCGCGCTGAGGGTGGTGCGCTCGCCGAGCTGGTGTGACACGGAGCCCGTGAGGTTCGTGTAGAGATAGCTGGAGGCGCCCTCGAGCGTGGTTTCGTTGACGGTGCGCTCGAGGGTCAGGCGGGCACGGGTGCGGGCGTCGATCCGCCAGTTGAGCTTGCCGGCGAAGTCCAGGCCGTCGACGCGGTCGAAGCGCGGATCGTCGTAGTCCTGCAGCAGGTAGCCGAGATAGGCCTCGGCGTCCAGGCCGGGGCCGATCTGGCCTTTCAGGCCGACCGCCAGGCGGTGGCCCTCCGAGTCCCGGTAGTAGCCATAGTCGTCCGGCGTGTCGGCGTAGCGCCGCTCGTTCCACTGGGCCTGGGCGAACAGGTCGAGTCCGTCGTCGAGCCGGTGCGACAGCCGGACCGCGATGCCGAAGATCTCGCGGTCGCGGTCATCGTTGTCGATGGTGGATCCCGCCAGGCTCGGCACGTCGTCATAGTCGAGCCGCTCGTAGGTGGCTCCGGCACGCAGCAGGCTGTCCCCGAACCGGTGCGTGACGCCTCCCTGGGCCGTCAGGGCCTCGTAGACCGTCGGCTCGGCGTCGATGGCGGAGAGTGCCGCCGTCGGGGCGACCGCGTCCGGCGAGCCGCGGTCCTCGTGCTCCTGCGAGAAGCCGACGCCGCCGAACAGGCTGCTGACGGGCGCGAGGTCATAGCGGCCGTCCGCATTCGCCCACCAGTCGTCGTAGTCCTCGCTGCCGTATTCGTCGTACCGGCCGAGCTCCGCCCCCGCGTCGAACCGGAGGCGGTGACGGTCCCACCGCGACTCGCCGGCGAGGGTCGGGGACAGGACCCAGATCCAGTCGGCGAGTTCGGCCGCCGGCAGGGCGTAGATGTTGTCGTCGTACATCGGCGTCAGCGAGATCTGCGGCTCCCACAGAAACCCGCCGGGCCCGACCCCGGTCGCCGGTGCGTCCGGCTGACCGTCCGTCGCGCCGCCGGCTGCCGGCGCGGCGCCGGACATGGCCGCGAGCAGGGCAGCGGTGAGCGGGATCAGGGGGTGGCGGGGGCTGTTCAAGACGCTCTCCGGCGACCGATGCAAGGTCCTGCGACGCAATGCGCCGTCCGAGCAGCCGCCCGGTCGTGCGCGGATTCCGGAATTCCCAGTGAATCATATGCCTGTTGGGGCCTTTTCGACAGGCGTGAAGGTCGCGGCAGGCGGAGGGAAACACCTCGTTACAAAACGGCCAGCCGCCGAAATCGGCAGGAAACGGCCGCCGATTAACCTTACTTACCAACGCAAGCTGAGTGCCCCGGGTGGCGACGCCTCAGCCCTCACCTGAACTTGGGAGACCTTTCATGAAACGCTCGCTTCTTGCTGCAGCCGTTCTGGTCGCTTTCGCGGGAGCCCCCGTGGCGCTGGCGGATCACATGAGCCCGGACGGCATCGGCACGGCTAACATGACGAACGACGTTCACAACACGCGGCTCGACGTGCGCCTGAGCGACGCCCCCAACGAGTGCTTCACGGACCTCGTCCGGCAGGGTGACCTCGCGGATGTCGAAAACCGATGCCTGGAAGATCCCGAGGCGCCCGAGTGTGCCGTGCAGACGGTCACGGCGGACTGCGAGTTCTCGTATTAGTCCAGTGGAGCCCGCCCAGTGAGATCGGTTTCCTAGAGCGGCGCATCAGTCCCACCACCCGGCCGGGTTCCTCCTCCTCCTGGCCGGCCTTCGACAGGGGCCCCTGCAACAGGGGCCCCTTTTTCACGAGCCAAGGTCAGGGGCGGATCGCGCCGGGGGCGGCGTTCCGACCGGTCAGGCCCGCTTGATCCGCGCGAACCGCTCCAGCGCCCGCGACCGGCTGGCCTGCAGGTCGACGACCGGCGCGGGATAGTCGCGGCCCGGCGTGACACCCGCCGCCGCGAGCACGCCCGCCGGCGCCTCCCAGGGCGCGTGGATGTGCGTCGCGGGCAGCCCTGACAGCTCCGGCACCCACCGGCTGACGTAGCCGCCGTTCGGGTCGAAGCGTCGTCCCTGCAGCACCGGGTTGAAGATGCGGAAGTAGGGGGCGGCGTCGGCGCCGCAGCCCGCCGTCCATTGCCAGCCGAGCGTGTTGCTGGGGAGGTCGGCGTCGACCAGTGTGTCCCAGAACCAGCGAGCCCCTTCCTGCCAGGGGATCAGCAGGTTCTTGGTGAGCAGGGAGGCCACGATCATGCGCACCCGGTTGTGCATCCAGCCCGTGTGCCACAGCTCGCGCATGCCGGCGTCGACGATCGGGATGCCGGTCCGCCCGCGCCGCCACCGCTCCAGCACCTCGCCGTAGTCCTCGAGCCAGGGGAAGCCGGTGAAGCGCTCGTCGAGTGGCGCGTCGGTCGTGAGCGGGAAGTACCAGAGCAGGTGATGGGCGAACTCGCGCCAGCCGACCTCGCGGACGAACGCCTCGGTGTTCTTCACGAGGCCGGCCGCCGCGTGCTCGGCGGTGTGGCGGCGCACCGCGGCGACGACCTGCCGCGGGCCGATCTCGCCGAAGTGCAGGTGGGGCGACAGGCGCGAGGTGGCGACGAGGTCGGGGCGGTTGCGGTCCTCGTCGTAGTGGGCGACCGCATCGGCCAGGAAGCGGTCGAGCATCGTGTGCGCGCCCTCCTCACCGGGCTGCCAGGCCGCCCAGAAGCCGCCGTCCCAGCCGATCCCGGGCTGCAGACCCAGGGCCTCGAGCGGCAGGCTGGCGACCTTGGCCGGCACTCGCGGCAGGGCGTCGGGCGCGGGCGCGAGCGGGCGGTCGATGCCCGCCCGCTGGCAGGCCTTCCAGAAGGGCGTGAAGACGCGATAGGGGCCGCCGTCGTCGCGCGTCACCTGCCAGGGCTCGTTGAGCAGGGCGGCGTTGAAGCTGTCCGCCAGGTGGCCCGAGTCGCGCAGGGCGGTCTTGATCGTCTGGTCGCGCCCGACCAGGGCAGGCTCGTAGAGACGGTTCCAGTAGACGTGCGTCGCGCCGGTCGCGGCGGCGAGGGCACGCAGGGCGTCGAGGGTCGGACCCCGCCGGATCACCAGCCGCGAGCCGAGGCGCCGCAACGACGCGTCGAGCGCGCCGAGGCTGCGGTGCAGCCAGGCGTCGCTCGCCGCGCCGGGCCACCACGACCCTTCCTCGTCGGGGGCGTGCACGTAGACGGGGACGATGCCCGGACAGCTCGCGAGCGCGGCCGCCAGCGCCGGGTTGTCGGCGAGGCGCAGGTCGCGGCGGAACCAGAGGAGGGCAGCGCCCATGCCGGATGTATAGCTTTTGTATAACATCCGATCAAGTCCTCGGCGGGGTCCTGCCGGCAGCGCCGCCCCGGCCGGCCTCACCCTGTCACCGTGCACCGCTGCGGGGCCGCGGGGTATCATTCCGCCTTTATTTGCGCCGCCGGCTGGACCCTGACCTGGGCCAGCCAGCCGCGGTTCGGCAAGGGATCGCATGACCGAGTTCGCCAAAGAAATCGTCCCCATCCACCTCGAGGACGAGATGCAGCACTCGTACCTCGATTACGCGATGAGCGTGATCGTGGGCCGGGCGCTGCCGGACGTCCGGGACGGCCTCAAGCCGGTCCACCGCCGCGTCCTGTTCGCGATGCGCGAGCTCGGCAACGACTGGAACAAGCCGTACAAGAAGTCGGCCCGCGTCGTCGGCGACGTCATCGGCAAGTACCACCCGCACGGCGACACGGCGGTGTACGACACCATCGTGCGCATGGCCCAGCCCTTCTCCATGCGCTACATGCTGGTGGACGGGCAGGGCAACTTCGGCTCGGTGGACGGCGATGCCCCCGCGGCGATGCGCTACACCGAGGTGCGCCTCGCGAAGATCGCGCACGAGCTGCTGGCGGACATCGACAAGGAAACGGTCGACTTCGTTCCCAATTACGACGAGTCCGAGCATGAACCCGCGGTTCTGCCGGCCCGCATCCCGAACCTCCTGATCAACGGCTCCGCCGGCATCGCGGTGGGGATGGCGACCAACATCCCGCCGCACAACCTGTCCGAGGTCGTCGATGCCTGCATCACCCTGATCGACAACCCGACGACCGGCATCGACGAGCTGATGCGGATCGTCCCCGGGCCGGACTTCCCGACCGCGGCGCTGATCAACGGCGTCGCGGGCATCCGCGAGGCCTACCGGACCGGCCGTGGCCGCATCTACGTCCGTGCGCGCGCCGAGATCGAGGAGGACAAGGCGGGCGGGCGGCAGCGCATCGTCGTCCACGAGCTGCCCTACCAGGTCAACAAGGCGCGGCTGCTCGAGAAGATCGCCGAGCTCGTCAAGGAAAAGCGCATCGAGGGCATCACCGAGCTGCGCGACGAGTCCGACAAGGACGGCATGCGCGTCGTCATCGAGCTGCGGCGCGGCGAGGTCGCCGAGGTCGTCCTCAACAACCTGTACCAGCACACCCAGCTGCAGAGCGTCTTCGGCATCAACATCGTGGCGCTGGTCGACGGCCAGCCGCGCACGCTGAACCTCAAGCAGCTGCTCGAGTACTTCCTGCGCCACCGCCGCGAGGTGGTGACCCGACGCACCCTGTTCGAGCTGCGCAAGGCCCGCGAGCGCGCCCACGTCCTCGAAGGCCTCGCGGTGGCGCTCGCGAACATCGACGAGGTGATCGCCCTGATCAAGGCGGCGCCGACCCCGGGAGATGCCAAGGTCGCGCTGATGGGCCGTGCCTGGCGCTCGCCGGTGGTCGAGGAGATGCTCGCCCGCGCCGGCGCGGACACGTCGCGGCCGGAGGACCTCGCGGCCGGCCTCGGCCTGACGCCCGACGGCTACCGGCTCAGCGAGGCCCAGGCGCAGGCCATCCTCGAACTGCGCCTGCAGCGGCTGACCGGTCTCGAGCAGGACAAGATCATCGCCGAGTACGGCGAGATCCTGACCCGAATCCAGGAGCTGCTCGAGATCCTGTCGAGCCCCGACCGGCTCATGGCCGTGATCCGTGGCGAGCTGCTGGAGGTGAAGGAGCAGTTCGGCGACAGGCGGCGCACCGAGATCCTCTACGACCACCTGGACCTCACCCTCGAGGACCTGATTTCCGAGGAGGACGTGGTGGTGACGCTGTCCCACCAGGGCTATGCCAAGTCCCAGCCCGTCAGCGCCTACCAGGCGCAGCGCCGCGGCGGCAAGGGCAAGCTCGCGACGGCGACGAAGGAGGCCGACTTCGTCGACAAGCTGTTCGTGGCGAGCACCCACGACACGATCCTCTGCTTCTCGAGCCGCGGGCGGGTGTACTGGCTCAAGGTCTACGAGCTGCCGCACGCCGGGCGCAACGCGCTGGGCAAGCCGATGGTCAACCTGCTGCCGCTGGAGCAGGGCGAGCGGATCAACGCCGTGCTGCCGGTGCGCGACTACCCCGTGGACCGCTACGTCTTCATGGCCGCGGCGTCGGGGACCGTGAAGAAGACACCGCTCGCGGATTTCTCGCGCCCGCGCACCGCCGGGATCATTGCCGTCGACCTGCGCGAGGACGACCGCCTGGTCGACGTCGCGCTCACCGATGGCACCCAGAACATCCTGCTGTTCACCAGCGCCGGCAAGGCGATCCGTTTCTCCGAGACCGACGTGCGGCCGATGGGCCGCACCGCCTGCGGCGTGCGCGGCGTGACGCTGGATCGGGGCCACCATGTGATCGCGCTGATCGTCGCGGATGGCGGGATGCTGCTGTCGGTGACCGAGAACGGCTACGGCAAGCGCACCCCCGCCGAGCAGTTCCCGCTGCGCGGCCGCGGCGGCAAGGGCGTGATCTCGATCCGCACCAGCGACCGCAACGGCGACCAGGTCGGCGCGCTGCTGGTCGAGGACAGCGACGAGGTCATGCTGATCACCGACGGCGGCACGCTGGTGCGCACGCCGGTGGCGGACATCTCGATCCTCGGCCGCGACACCCAGGGGGTGAAGCTGATCAGCCTCAGCCAGGGCGAGAAGCTGGTCGGCATCGACCGCATCGCGTCGCTCGGCAACGGCGAGGCTGGCGACGAGCCGCCCTCGGACGAGGCGGCGGAGCAGCTGGGCGAGGGCGACTCGCCGAACGAATGATTTCTTGCTGACACGGGATAGCGAAATGTCACGCGTATACAACTTCAGTGCGGGTCCGGCAGTGCTGCCGGAAGAGGTTCTCGAGCAGGCGCGCGAGGAGATGCTGGACTGGCGCGGCAGCGGCATGTCCGTGATGGAGATGAGCCATCGCGGCAAGGAGTTCACGTCGATCGCCGAGCAGGCCGAGGCCGACCTGCGCGAGCTGCTGGCGATACCGGCGGGCTACAAGGTGCTGTTCCTGCAGGGCGGCGCGTCGCAGCAGTTCGCGATGGTCCCGATGAACCTGCTGCGGGGCAAGGCGGGCGCGGACTACGTCAACACCGGCGCCTGGTCGAAGAAGGCGATCGCCGAGGCCAAGCGCTACTGCGCCGTCAACGTGGCGGCCAGCAGCGAGGCCAGCAAGTTCACCACCGCGCCGAAGCAGGCCGAGCTGGCGCTGAAGACCGACGCGGCCTATGTCCACTACACCCCGAACGAGACGATCGGCGGCGTCGAGTTTCCGTACATCCCCGAGACCGGCGACGTGCCCCTCGTGGCCGACATGTCGTCGACCATCCTGTCGCGCCCGGTCGACGTCAGCCGTTACGGGCTGATCTACGCCGGCGCGCAGAAGAACATCGGCCCGGCCGGTCTCACCGTCGTGATCGCGCGCGAGGACCTGGTGAGCGAGCAGGTGGTGGACGGCACCCCCACCATGCTCCGTTACACGACGCATGCCGGCGAGGGCTCGATGTACAACACGCCCCCGACCTACGGCTGGTACCTGGCCGGGCTCGTGTTCCAGTGGCTGAAGAAGCAGGGAGGCCTGGGGGGCATGGCGGCGATCAATCGCCGCAAGGCGGAGAAGCTCTATGCCGCGATCGACGGCTCGGCGTTCTACAAGAACCCGGTCGACCCCGCCTGCCGGTCGTGGATGAACGTGCCCTTCACCCTGGCGAACCCCGAGCTCGACGCGACCTTCCTCGCGGAGGCGAAGAAGGCCGGCCTCGTGACCCTGAAGGGGCATCGCTCGGTCGGCGGCATGCGCGCGAGCATCTACAACGCGATGCCCGAGGCGGGCGTGCAGGCGCTGGTCGACTTCATGGCCGACTTCGAGAAGCGCAACGGATAAAGGACCATGTTCAAGATCCTCACACTGAACAACATTTCCGTTAAGGGCCTCGAGCGCCTGCCGCGCGAGAGGTACGAGATCGCCTCGGAGATCAGCCACCCCGACGCGGTGCTGGTGCGCTCGGCGAAGATGCACGACATGGAGATCCCGCCGACGGTGAAGGCCATCGGGCGGGCCGGTGCCGGTGTCAACAACATCCCGGTCAGGAAGATGACCGAGCGCGGCGTGCCGGTGTTCAACGCCCCCGGCGCCAACGCGAACGCGGTGAAGGAGCTGGTCCTGGCCGGCATGCTGATCGCGGCGCGCAACATCGCCCAGGCCTGGGCGTTCGCGCGGGGCCTGAGCGGCACCGACGAAGAGATCCACAGGGCGGTGGAGTCCGGCAAGAAGGGCTTCGTCGGCTTCGAGCTGCCCGGGCGGACCATGGGCGTCATCGGGCTCGGGGCGATCGGCGTCAAGGTCGCCAACGCGGCCCGCGCGCTGGGCATGAACGCGGTCGGGCACGACCCCACCATCACGGTGCAGCGGGCCTGGCAGCTCGCCTCGGACGTCGAGCAGGCGCTGTCGGTGGACGACCTGCTCTCGCGGTCGGATTTCGTGTCGTTCCACGTGCCGCTGACCGACGAGACGCGGCACATGATCAACGATCAGCGGGTCCGGCTGATGAGGAAGGGCGCGGTGCTGCTCAACTTCTCGCGCGACGGCATCATCGACGACAAGGCCGTGGTCGCCGCGCTCGACGCCGGCCACCTCTACGCCTATGTCTGCGACTTCCCGAGCAATCTGCTGAAGGACCACCCGCGCTGCATCACGCTGCCGCACCTCGGCGCCTCCACGCGCGAGGCCGAGGAGAACTGCGCCGTCATGGTGGCGGACCAGGTGCGCGAGTGGCTGGAGAACGGCAACGTCACCAACGCGGTGAACTTCCCGGAGATCTTCCTGCCGCGCAACGGCGGACACCGGGTGGCGGTGGTGAACAGCAACGTGCCCAACATGGTCGGCCAGATCTCGACCGACCTCGGCGCGGCCGGCATCAACATCAACGACATGCTCAACCGGTCGCGCGGCGACATCGCCGTCACGCTGCTCGACCTCGACAAGGAGCCGTCGAAGGACGTCGTCGCGCAGCTGTCGTCGATCGCCGGCGTGCTCTCCGTGCGATGCCTGGGCTGCACGAAGGACCAGTAGCTCGCCGCAGGCCAATGACTGACGAGCAGGAACTCAAGACCATCCGGGAGGCGATCGACACCCTGGACGGGCAGATCCAGGAGCTGATCACGCGGCGCGCCGAGCTGGCCGAGCGGGTGGCCCACATCAAGCTCGCAGCCGATCCGGAGGGGTCGTTCTACCGGCCGGAGCGCGAGGTCGAGGTGCTGCGCAAGGTCAAGGCGCGCAACCGCGGCCCGCTCGGCGGCGAGGAGATGGCGCGGCTGTTCCGCGAGATCATGTCGGCCTGCCTCGCCCTCGAGCAGCCCCTCAACATCGCGTTTCTCGGTCCCGAAGGTACCTTCACGCAGGCCGCTGCCCTCAAGCACTTCGGCCACTCGGTCCGCACCCAGCCGTTCGGCGCGATTCCGGACGTGTTCCGTGAGGTGGAGGGGGGCACCTGCCGCTACGGCGTGGTGCCCGTCGAGAACTCGACCGAGGGCGTGGTCAGCCACACGCTCGACATGTTCCTCACCTCGCCGCTGAACATCTGCGGTGAGGTGACGCTGCGCATCAACCACAACCTGATGAGCACGGCGTCGGGCCTCGAGGTGGTGCGGGTGGTCTACTCCCACTCGCAGTCGCTGGCGCAGTGCCGCGGCTGGCTGGACCGGCACCTGCTCAAGGCCGAGCGCATCCCCGTCGGCAGCAACGCGGAGGCCGCGCGGCTGGTGCGCGACGACCCGACCGCGGCGGCGATCGCGGGCGAGACCGCGGCCGAGCTCTACGGGCTGCGGATCCTCGCGCGCAACATCGAGGACGAGCCCGGCAACACCACGCGTTTCCTGGTCATCGGCAAGCAGGTGGTCGCGCCGAGCGGCAACGACAAGACGAGCCTGCTGTTGTCGACCCGCAACGAGGCCGGCGGCCTGCACCGGCTGCTGACCCCGCTCGCCGAGCACGGGGTGAGCATGACGCGGATCGAGTCGCGCCCGTCGCGGCGCGGCATCTGGGACTACGTGTTCTTCGTCGACATCGAGGGGCACCAGAGCGACCCCCAGGTCGCCCGTGCCCTGGCCGACCTGGCGCGCGCCGCGTCGATGTACAAGATCCTCGGCTCCTATCCCCGGGCCGTGCTCTAGCCACCACTCCTTCGTGCTCCCGCGCCTCTGTGGTGATAAACGACATGAATCGCAAACCACTCGACATCGCCGCCCCCGGCATCGCCGGCCTGCGGCCCTACATCCCGGGCAAGCCGATCTCGGAGCTCGAGCGCGAGCTGGGCATCACCGGCTCGATCAAGCTCGCCTCGAACGAGAACCCGCTGGGGCCGAGCCCGAAGGCGCTCGCGGCGGCGCAGGCGGCGCTCGCTGAGCTCGCGCGGTACCCGGACGGCGGCGGCTTCGATCTGCGGGCCGCGCTCGCCGCCAAGCACGGCGTCGACCGCAACTGCATCACTCTCGGCAACGGCTCCAACGACGTGCTCGACATGATCGCGCGGGTGTTCCTGCACCCCTGTGTCGAGACGGTGATGTCCGAGCATGCCTTCGCCGTCTACCCGATCAGCTCGCAGGCAGTCGGGGCCACCATCCGCATTGCTCCCGCCAAAGGCTTCGGCCACGACCTCGACGCGATGCGCGAGCGCGTCGGCGAGCACACCCGGGTCGTCTGGGTCGCCAACCCGAACAACCCGACCGGCACCTGGCTGGCGCGCGATCCGCTCGAGGCCTTCCTGGCGTCGCTGCCGGAGCAGGTCATCGCGGTGGTGGACGAGGCCTATGTCGAGTACGTCGACGCGCCCGACTACCCGGACGCGTCGCAGTGGCTCGGCAGGTTCCCCAACCTGATCGTCACGCGCACGTTCTCGAAGGCCTTTGGCCTGGCGGCGCTGCGCGTCGGCTACGCCCTGTCGAGTCCGGAGGTCGCAGACCTGCTCAACCGGGTGCGGCAGCCGTTCAACGTCAACAGCATCGCGCTGGCCGCGGCGCTGGCGGCGCTCGGCGATGCCGAGCACGTCCGCAAGGCCGTGGACCTGAACCGGCAGGGCATGGCCCAGCTGATCGACGGCCTTCGGGCGCGCGGCCTCCGGTTCATCCCGTCCGTCGGCAACTTCCTCGCGATCGACCTGGGCCAGCCGGCCGGGCCGATCGACCAGGCACTGCTGCGCGAGGGTGTGATCACGCGCCCGATCGGCAATTACGGGCTGCCCAACCACCTGCGCGTCACCATCGGCCTACCCGAGGAGAATGCCCGCTTTCTCGCGGCGCTGAAGAAGGTGCTGGGCCAGTGCTGATCCGGCGCCTCGCCGTCATCGGCGTGGGTCTCATCGGCGGCTCGCTGGCGCGGGCCCTGCGAGCGGCGGGCGAGGTCGGCGAGGTTGTCGGCTGCGGCCGAGGCAAGGCCAATCTCGACAGGGCAGTCGAGCTCGGCGTGGTAGACCACTATTCCCACGACGTGGGCGCGGCGGTCGAGGGCGCCGACGTGGTCTTCGTCGCCGTGCCGCTCGGCGCCATGCGGGAGACATTCGCGGCGATGCGTGAGCGGCTCGCGCCGGATGGCGTGGTCACGGATGGCGGCAGCGCCAAGGGCAGTGTCGTCGCCGACGCGCGCGCCGCCTTCGCCCGGCCCCTGTCGTTCTTCGTCCCCGGCCACCCGATCGCGGGCACGGAGCGCACCGGTGTCGAGGCCTCCTTCGCCACGCTGTTCCGCGACCGCCGCGTGATACTGACGCCGCTGTCCGACAACGACCCGGCGGCCGTCGACCGGGTCGCGGCGATGTGGCGTGCCTGCGGCGCCGAGGTCGCCGAGATGAGCGTCGGGCATCACGACGAGGTGCTCGCGGCGACGAGCCACCTGCCGCACATGCTCGCCTTCGGCCTCGTGGACGCCCTCGCGCGGATGAAGGAGAACGACGAGATCTTCCGCTACGCGGCCGGCGGCTTCCGCGATTTCACCCGCATTGCCTCGAGCTCGCCGGTGATGTGGCGCGACATCTGCCTCGCGAACCGCGAGGCCCTGAGCCACATGCTGGAGCGGTTCGCGGTCGAGATGACCGATCTGGCCGACGCCATCCGGCGCGGCGACGGCGAGCAGCTGCTGGAGATCTTCAGCCGCGCCAAGGCGGCCCGCGACCGCTACGTCGACGGCATGCGCGGCGGCGAGTGATGTCCTGCCAAGGTGAAAGGATCCTTGCTGCGGATCTGTGAATCACGATGCGCGCGGACCGTCCCTGGCTTCGTGTCCTGCTGATACCGGCGTTCTTCGCCTGGCTGGTGGCGGCGTTGCTGCGCGCCCAGGCGTGGTGGCGCGACGAGCTCGCAGCCCCGGGCGCGCTCGATCTGCTGCTGATCGCCAGCCTGCCGCTGCTCGTCTGGTTCTACTTCCGCCACCTCTCGGTGTTCGGGACTGACAAGGGGCAGTGCCTGCTCCCACCTGACGAGAGGTCCCGTCCGCCGGGCGGGCAGGACTCCTGCTGACGACGGCCGTCGTCGTTCACCCTGACTCGGTCCCGACGGAACATGCCGATCGCACTGCTGATGCCGCATCTGAAATTTGGAATCGACCGTCTGCTCGAGGAGCCCGCGCTGCGCCGGGGGCTGCACGGTCGGCGCGTGGCACTGCTGGCCCATCCCGCGTCGGTGACCCGCGACCTGACCCACTCGCTCGATGCGCTCGCGGCCCTGGACGACATCGAACTGACCGCTGCCTTCGGCCCGCAGCACGGCCTGCGTGGCGACAGGCAGGACAACATGATGGAGTCGGCGGACTATCGGGACCCGGTGCACGGCATCCCGGTGTTCAGCCTGTACGGCGAGGTGCGCCGGCCGACGGCCGCGATGCTGGACGCGTTCGACGTGCTGCTGGTCGACCTGCAGGACCTCGGCTGCCGCATCTACACGTTCATCACCACGCTGCGCTACGTCCTCGAGGCGGCAGCGCAGTCCGGCAAGGCGGTGGTCGTGCTGGACCGGCCCAACCCCGTCGGTCGCCCCGTCGAGGGCCTGCGGCTGCGGGCGGGGTGGGAGAGCTTCGTCGGCGCCGGGCCCTTGCCGATGCGTCACGGCCTGACGATGGGCGAGCTCGCGCACTGGTTCGTGCGCTCGCTGCGGCTCGATGTCGAGCTCGATGTCGTCGCCGTGGACGGGTGGCTGCCCTCGGCGGCGCCGGGATACGGCTGGCCCCTCGGCGAGCGCGCCTGGATCAACCCGAGTCCCAACGCGCCGAATCCGTGGATGGCGCGGTGCTATGCGGGCACGGTCATGCTGGAAGGGACGACGTTGTCGGAAGGGCGCGGCACGACGCGTCCGCTGGAGCTGTTCGGGGCGCCGGAGATGGAGCCCCGTGCGCTGATGGCGACGATGCAGCGTCTCGCGCCGCAGTGGCTGCCGGGCTGCCGGCTGCGCGAGTGCTGGTTCGAGCCGACGTTCCACAAGCACGCTGGCCGCCTCTGCGCCGGCGTGCAGATCCACGTCGAGGATCGAGCCTACGATCATGCCGCGTTCCGTCCCTGGCGGCTGATGGCGCTCGTCTTCAAGGCGCTGCGATGGCAGCGGCCGGACTATGCGCTCTGGCGCGACTTCCCCTACGAGTACGAGCACGACCGGCTCGCGATCGACCTCATCAACGGCAGCGAGCTGCTGCGCGAGTGGGTGGACGATCCGGCCGCCGTGCCCGCCGACCTCGACACCCTCGCCCTTCGGGACGAGGCGTCGTGGCTGGAGGAACGCGAAGCGGTGCTGCTGTACCGCTGAAGACGCCTGACCCGGGAACGCCTCGCGCCCTGGCCGCGCCTCGCCGCATGCGCCGGCCGGCGAGCACTTGCTGGGCTGTGCGCCTGCGCGTTCCCGGTCAGCGACGCGGAAGCGCGTGCTCCCAGCCCAGCGCGGCAGTCGCACGGACGAAATCGTCGGCGGGCGGAGCCGCCAGCACCAGCGGTGTCCCGCTCGCCGGATGGGTCAGCCGCAGCTCGACGCAGGCGAGCAGCAGACGGGTGCTGGCGAACAGCCGCGCGAAGAGGCGGTTGTGGCGGCCCTTGCCGTAGGTCGCATCGCCGATGACGGGGTGCGAGACGTGCTTGAGGTGCCGGCGGATCTGATGCCGGCGGCCGGTTTCGGGTTGCAGCTCCAGCAGGGCGTAGCGGCTGCTGGGATAGCGGTCGACGGCATGGGGCAGCTCGGTGACGGCGAGGCGCCGGTAGCGCGTCACGGCAGGCTGCGGCTCGCCGATCCAGCTGTCGGGCGGCTGGAGCTCGTAGTCGTCGCGCTGCCGCGAGAGGGGGTGGTCGATCACTCCGGTCTCGGGCGGGTGGCCACGCACCACGGCGACATAGCGCTTGGCGATCTCCCGCGTCAGGAACTGGGCGGCCAGGACCCGTGCCACCTCGCGGTCGAGCGCGAACAGGAGCACCCCGGACGTGCCACGATCGAGCCGATGGACCGGATGGACGTGACGCCCGAGCTGGTCCCGCAGCAGCTGCACGGCGAAGCGGGTCGCGCCGCGGTCGAGCGCCGTGCGGTGAACGAGCAGCCCGGCGGGCTTGTGAATCGCGCACAGGTACTCGTCGCGATGGACGATCGCGAGCGGCGAGTGTACCGGCGCGTGCGCGCTCAATTGACGCTACGCCGGCCGCCCCAGCCGGCGCTCCCGCAGCCAGGCGAAGATGACCGGGGTGACGATCAGGATGTGCACCAGGCTCGAGAGCATGCCGCCCACCACCGGCGCGGCGAGCGGCTGCATGATCTCGACCCCGGTGCGGTCGAGCCAGAAGATCGGTGCCAGGGAGGCGATGGTCGTCGCCACTGTCATGACCTTGGGGCGCAGCCGCAGCCGGGCGCCGGCCTTGACGGATTCGACCAGCTCCTCGCGGGTCAGGCCGCGGCCCAGCTCCCTCTTCCTGGCCTCCACGGCCTCCTCCAGGTACGTGACCATGACGATGCCCGTCTGGATGGCGGTGCCGAAGAGAGCGATGTAGCCGACCCAGACGGCGACGCTGAAATTGAAGCCCATCCAGGCCTGGAGCAGGACGCCGCCGGTGAGCGCGAAGGGCACCGCCAGGATGACGTGCGCCGCCTCGCCGACCGAGCGGAAGGTCACCACCAGGGTCGCGAAGATGATCAGGAGGACCGCCGGGAAGACGTAGAGGAGGGTCGCGCGGGCCCGCAGCTGGTGCTCGTACTGGCCGGAGTATCCGATGGTCTGACCCGGCTCCAGGGTCACCTCCCGGGCGATGCGCTCCTTGATGTCCTCGACGAAGCCGCCGAGGTCCCGGTCGCGGACATTGGCCTGGACGAACACCCGCAGGCGCCCGTTCTCGCTCTGGATCTCATTGGGGCCGACCACGCGCCGGATGTCCGCGACCTGGCCGAGCTGTACCCGGACCCCGGAGGGCGTGAGCAGCGGGATCTCCCCGAGCCGCTCGATGTCGCCGCGGTCGGCCTGCTCCAGGCGCACCTGGATGGGCCAGCGCTCGCGCCCCTTGATGGTGGTGCCGACGGTGACCCCGCCGATCCCGGCCTCCACCAGACGGAAGACCTCGGCGACGCTCAGCCCGTAGCGCCCGAGCGACTCGCGGCGCACCGCTATCTCCAGGTAGGGCTTGCCCTGCACCCGTGACGGGGCCACCCCGGTCGCGCCCTGGACCCGGTTGATCACCTGCTCCACCTCGAAGGCCTTGCGCTGCAGGGCATCCAGGTCGTCGCCGAAGATCTTCACGCCGACCTGGGCGCGGATCCCGGTGCTCGTCATCAGGATGCGGTTCTCGATCGGCTGGAGGAAGCCAGGGACATAGCCCGGGACCTGCATGAGTCGTTCCGACAGGTCGGCGATGATCGACGCCTTGGTGGTCCCGGGCGGCCACTGGTCCGGCGGCTTAAGCATGATGGTGGTCTCGATCATCTCCACGGGGGCCGGATCAGTGGCGCTGTCCGAGCGGCCGAGCTTGCCCGCCACCGAGGCCACCGCCGGGTGGCTGCTCATCACCCGGTCCTGCCAGGCCATGATGCGCTTGACCTCGGTGAGGGCCGTGGCCGGGAGCAGGACCGGCATGAAGAGCAGGGAGCCTTCCTCCAGGGTCGGCATGAACTCGCTGCCGAAGCCCTGGGTGTGGCGGGCCACCGTCTCCGGCAGAAGGGCGTTGACCGCCCTCGGCAGCCCGAAGGCGATCAGCAGACAGGCGGCGAGCAGGGCTGCCGCCAGTCCCAGCACGGTCTTGCGATGCCCCAGCGCCCAGTCGAGGACCGGGTCGTAGATCCGTAGCAGGGACCGCATGAGCCAGTTATCGCTTTCCCGCTTGAAGGGGCCGCGTACCAGCAGGGTCGCGAAGACGGGTACCGCGGTCACCGCCAGCAGGGTGGCGCCGATCAGGGCGAAGGTCTTGGTGAAGGCGAGCGGGTGGAACAGCTTGCCCTCCTGGCCCGTGAGCAGGAAGACCGGCACGAAGGCGAGGATGATCACCACCATGGAGAAAAAGACGGGCCGGCCCACCTGGGTGGCCGCGACGAGGGTCTGGTCGAAGACCTCGGTCGCGGTGAGCCGGCGCCCCAGCCGGTCCTCTCCGCGTTCGCAATGGCGGATCACGTTCTCCGTCATGACGATGCCCGCATCCACCAGGACGCCGATGGAGATTGCGATGCCGGTGAGCGACATGATGTTCGAGGGGATGCCGAACTGATCCATCAGGATGAACGAGATCAGGATGGAGGCCGGCAGGGGCAGGGTGACGATCAGGATGCTGCGGAAATGGAAGAGGAAGAGGACGTGCATCAGCGTCACCAGGATGACCTCCTCCGTGAGGGCGTCCTTGAGCGTCGCGATGGCCCGCTCGATCAGGTCGCTGCGGTCGTAGAAGGCCGCCACGCTGACCCCCGGCGGCAGGCCGGGACCCAGGGCCGCGAGCCGCTCCTTCACCTCCTCGATGACCCGGTAGGCGTTCTCGCCATAGCGCATCACGACGATGCCGCCGACCACCTCGCGCCCGTTGACGTCCAGGGCACCGCGGCGGAAGTCGCCGCCGATCCGGATGGTCGCCACGTCCCGCAGATAGAGTGGGCTGCCGTCGTGCGGCAGCAGCGGGATGGCCTCCAGGTCGGCGATCCCCTGCACCAGGCCCACACCGCGCACGATGAACTCGGCGCCGTTCTCCTCGATGGTCTTGCCGCCGACGTTGAGGTTGGCCTGGGCGACCGCGTCCATGACGTTGCCCAGGGTGGCCCCGTGCTGCTTGAGCTTGAGCGACGAGACCTCGATCTGGTACTGGCGTACGAAGCCGCCGATGCTGGCGACCTCCGCCACCCCGGGCACGGCGGCGAGCTGGTAGCGGATGAAGGTGTCCTGGAGCGTGCGGAGCGAACCCAGGTCCTGCGTCCCGGACTCGTCCCTGAGGTAGTACTGGTACACCCAGCCCAGGCCAGTGGCGTCCGGCCCGAGCCGGGCGACCACCCCACCCGGCAGCAGCTCGCCGAGTGAGTTGAGCCGCTCCAGGACCCGGGTGCGGGCGAAGTAGGGGTCGATGCGGTCCTCGAACACCACCGTCAGGAAGGCGAAGCCGAACATCGAGCTGGCCCGCACCGTCCGGACCCCGGCCAGCCCCTGCAGCGAGACGGACAGCGGGTAGGTGATCTGGTCCTCCACCTCCTGGGGCGAGCGCCCGGGCCAGTCCGCATAGACGATGACCTGGTTCTCCGAGAGGTCCGGAATGGCGTCGATGGGGACGCGCCCGATGGCGACCAGGCCCCAGGCGCACATGGCGAGGAAGCCGCTGAGGACCAGGAAGCGGTTGTGCAGGGACCAGTGGATCAGACGGTCGATCATCCGCGGTCAGTCGACCTGGTCGCCGCACTCGAGCATGGCCGAGCCGAAAAAGGGATTGCGGAGCTGGTTGGAGCGCGACAGCCAGCGGGCAGTGCCGAGCACCGGGGTCATGGGACACTGGAAGATCGTCACCCCCTCCCGGTGATGGAGGTGCTCCGCCCGGGCCAGGTCCGCCGCCGCGGTGCTGAAGGGCTCGAAGGCGCGGCGGGCCGCCTCCAGGTCCGGCCCGTCGGCCAGCTTGCCGGCGAAGGGTGCGAGAGGTCCCCGCGCGGCGGGGGCATAGCCGGCGAGATAGGCCGCATGCGCCTCGCGCAGGCTCGGGAGGGTCTTCCGGTAGCCGGCCAGGTCATCCGCGGCCAGGTAGGCGGCGGCATCGGCGGCGGCGAAGACGAGGGTGCGCAGCAGCCCGTAGGCAGCCTCGTCATGGGGCGGCGTCCCAGCGGGGACCTTGGCGGGCAGCCCACTACCGTGGTCGTGTCCTCCCCCTGAGACGGCCGCATGGGCGAGCTGGGCCTGGGAATCGAGGATCAGGGCGGCCTGGGTCACCACCCGATCGCCCTCCGCGAGGCCCACCAGGACCTCGACCTCCTTGTCCCCGACCCGCCCGAGCTGGATCTCCCGGGCCCGATAGCCCTGACCGCCCACCTGATCCCCCTGGGCCAGGTAGACCACCGGCCTGCCGCTGTGCTGGAGCACCGCGCTGCGCGGCACCAGCAGGGTCTCGGGGGAGGTCCCGAGCACCGTGGCCTGGGCGGTCTGGCGGTGCAGCAGCCGGCGCCCGGGGTTCTCGAGGATCACCCGCGCCCGGCCCGTGCGCGACATCTCGTTCAGGTTGGGGTCGATGAAGCTGATGGGCGCGGTCAGCACCTGGCCCGGCAGCGAGGCGACCGAGACCTCGACCGGCTGGCCGGGCTGGAGCCAGGCGAGATCGGGCTCGTAGGCGTCGAACACGAACCACATGCGCGAGAAGTCACCGATCTCGAACAGGCGGTCGTTGGTCCGCACGTACTGGCCCTCGTAGACGTTGCGGGAAACCACGGTGCCCGATTGGGGCGCCCGGACCGTGACCATGGCGGTGGGCTGCAGCGTCTTGTCCAGGATGCGGATCTCGTCCTCGGTCAGACCCAGCTCCAGCAGGCGCTCCCGGGCGGCGGCGCGATCAGCCTGGGAGGTGGCGATGGCGCCGGCCTTGACCCGCTCCAGGTACTGGCGCTGGGCGGTGAGCATCTCCGGGCTGAAGACCGTCGCCAGGGGGGCGCCGGCCTCCACCTCCGCTCCCACATAGTTCACGTGCAGCTTCTCGATGCGCCCGGGAACCCGGGCGGCCAGGATGCGGTGTCGCGTGTCGTCATCGTCGATGACCCCGCTCACCCTCAGGGTGCGGGTGACCGGGCCGCGCCTGACCTCCGAGGTCTGCACCCCGATCACGGTCGCCTGGGCGGCGTTAAGGGTGACCAGGCCGGGATCGTCGGCCGCCGCGCTGCCACCATGGCCAGCGGCGGCGACCAGGGCCATGCCGCAGATGGTGCAACGGTCCCCGGGCTTGTCGGACTTGATCCAGGGGTGCATCGGGCACTGGTAGACCTGCGTCTGCGACGCGGACCCCGAACCGGGCTCCTGCTTTCCGTGGTCGTGCCCCGCGGGGGCCGTCGCGCCAGGAACGGGGCTCCCCGGGTCGCGAGCGAGCGAAGACCCGCCGGCGACGGCCAGACAGAGTGCGAGGGTCAGGGAGAGCGTTCTGTTCATGACAGGACGGAACCAGTGCCTCGGGTACAGAAGGATAGACATGCAAGGAGCGGTTTTGCTCCCCCGCTCGCGACCTTCACGAAACTCGACCGGGTCGTGCTGACGCGGTCAAAGGTTTTTTTGCCCGAGCATGGCGAGTCACCGCGGATCGGAGCCGTGACAGACGTGACCGCCGGTTCGGGACCGTCGGTAACACCAGTCGCCCGGCCCGCCCGAATCGCCCTTGCCCATAAACAAAAAAGCCCCGCCGCGAGGCAGGGCTTCGTTACCAGGTGCCGGGCACCTGGCGCGCAGGTTTACTGGGCTACGACGTTGGTCGCGCTGGGGCCTTTCGGACCCTGCTCCACGCCGTAGGAGACGGTTTGCCCTTCGGACAGCGTCTTGTGGCCGCTCCCCTGGATGGCGCTGTGATGGACGAAGACGTCCTTGGATCCGTCGGAAGGGGCGATGAAGCCGAAGCCTTTCTCGTCACTGAACCACTTAACTGTGCCTGTAGCCATTACGGTAACCTCTGGTGAACTTGAGCGGGTGTATGTGCAGACGATTGTCGAGAGATTTCGGAAGGATCTGCCACGCCCCGCAGAGAGAGGAGCTACCGGAACACTACGAAAAAGCACTGCACTGCGGGCATTGTCCCGATTACCTGAACCTTCCGCAAGGTCTTTCTGCGCGCCTTCGGCTCACTGATACCGCCGCATCTGCCCCACGATGACGCCCTGGATCCGCACCCGGTCGGGCGCGTAGGACAGCGGCTTCATCGCCGCATTGGCCGGGTGGAGGATGACCTTGCCGGGGCGCTGCTCGATGCGCTTGAGCGTCGCCTCGGTGCCGTCCACCAGGGCGACGACGATCTCGCCGTTCCGCGCGCTGTCGCGCTGCTCGATCACCACCCAGTCGCCGTCGAGGATGCCCTCGTCGATCATCGAGTCGCCGCGCACCTGCAGCACGTAGCAGTCACTGTCGGTGCGCAGGGCGGGCGGCACCTGCACGGTCTGGGGCGTCGCGACCGCCTCGATCGGCCGGCCGGCGGCGATGTAGCCCAGCAGCGGCAGGCCGTCGGGCCCTGTCGGCTCGTCGGTCGCGACCAGCCGGATGCCGCGGCGAAGGTGGTTCATCGGCTCGACCAGACCGGCCTCGATCAGCGCCTGGACCTGCTTGTGGAGCGATCCGCGGGAGCTCAGGCCCAGGGCGTCGCACAGCTCGTCGAGCGTCGGCGGATGCGCGAAGTCGTCGAGGTGTGTCTTCAGGAACTCGTAGATCTCGAGCTGGCGGCGGGTGAGGGTGTGGGTCACTCGAGGCTCCTTCGCGGGGGTACCCGGGTTTTCCGCATGTTCTATACTGCGCACAGTATAGAACAGCCGGAGAACGCTGCCGATGAGCCTGCCCGCCGAGCGTTTCACCGAGGCCGCGCCCGCCGACGCCGTCGGCCGCCTCGCCGGCCGACTCCAGCAGAAGTACCGCTCGCGCATCACCGGCGAGCTGGTGATCCCGTCGCGGGACGGGCGGTACGCGCCGCTGCCCGGCGATCTCGATCCGCGGCTGCGGCGGGCACTCGCCAACCGCGGGCTGCAACGCCTCTACTCGCACCAGGCGGCCGCCTGGGAGGCGGTCGCCGCCGGCAGGCACGTGGTGGTCGTGACGCCGACCGCCTCGGGCAAGACCCTCTGCTACAACCTGCCGGTGCTGCAGGCGGTGCTGGGCGGCGAGGCCAAGGCCCTGTACCTGTTCCCCACCAAGGCGCTGGCCCAGGACCAGGTCGCGGAGCTCGCGGAGCTGAACCAGGCAGGCGAGCTCGGCATCCGCGCCTTCACGTTTGACGGCGACACGCCCGGCGACGCGCGCAAGGCCGTGCGCACGCGCGGCGACATCGTGGTTTCGAACCCCGACATGCTCCACCAGGGCATCCTGCCGCACCACACCAAGTGGGCGCAGTTCTTCGAGAACCTGCGCTACGTGGTGATCGACGAGCTGCACACCTACCGCGGTGTGTTCGGCTCGCACGTTGCGAACGTGCTGCGGCGGCTGCGCCGCGTCTGCCGCTTCTACGGCACGGACCCGGTGTTCGTGTTCGCCTCGGCGACGATCGCCAACCCGCAGGAGCTGGCGGAGCAGCTGCTCGGCGCGCCCGTCACGGCCATCACCGAGAGTGGGGCACCCCAAGGCGAGCGCCGCCTGCTGCTGTGGAACCCGCCGGTGATCAACCCCGATCTCGGCATCCGCGCCTCGGCACGGTCGCAGACGACGCGGATCGCGCGCCTCGCGACGCGCATGGGCCTCAAGAACATCGTGTTCGCGCGCAGCCGGCTGATGGTCGAGGTGCTGACCAAGTACCTCAAGGACGTGTTCGACCGCGATCCGCGCCGGCCGCCGCGCGTCGCGGCCTACCGTGGCGGCTACCTGCCGACCGCGCGCCGCGACACCGAGCGCCGGCTGCGCGCCGGTGACGTCGACTGCGTGATCGCGACCTCGGCGCTCGAGCTCGGCGTCGACATCGGCGCCCTCGACGTCTGCGTCCTGAACGGCTACCCGGGGACGATCGCCGCCACCTGGCAGCGCTTCGGGCGGGCGGGGCGGCGCAACCGCACCTCGCTCGGCGTGCTGGTCGCGAGCAGCGAGCCGCTCGACCAGTACATCGTGCGCAACCCGGAGTTCTTCCTCGGCGCCTCGCCGGAGCACGCGCGCATCGCGCCCGACCAGCTGCTCATCCTGCTCGACCACGTGCGCTGTGCGGCGTTCGAGCTGCCGTTCCAGGATGGCGAGACCTTCGGCGGCGAGGACCTCGGCGAGCTGCTGGCCTACCTGCAGCAGGAGGGCGTTCTGCATCGCGAGGGCGGGCGCTGGCACTGGACGGCGGACAGCTACCCCGCGAATGCCGTGTCGCTGCGGTCGGTCGCCGAGGGCAACTTCGTGGTGATCGACACGAGCGACGGCGGCCAGGACATCATCGCCGAGGTCGACTTCAGCTCGGTGCCCATGACCCTCTACGAAGGCGCGATCTACATGGTGCAGGCCGCGCCGTACCAGGTGGAGCGGCTGGACTGGACGGGGCGCAAGGCCTTCGTGACGCGCACGCGTGCCGACTACTACACGGACGCGATCGACTACACGCGGCTCAAGATCCTCGAGCGCTTCGAGGAGGCGGCGCGCGGGCAGGCGCGCACGGCGCACGGCGAGGTGCACCTGGTGCGCCGCATCCCCGGCTACAAGAAGATCCGGTACTACACGCACGAGAACGTCGGCTACGGCAACATCAACCTGCCGGACCAGGAGATGCACACCACGTCCGCCTGGTGGCAGGTCGAGCCCGGGGCGCTGGAGGCGGCCTTCCCGAGCCGCATGGAGGCGCTCGACGGTTTCCTCGGCGCCGCCTATGCGATGCATCACGTCGCCGCGCTGCGGATGATGGCCGAGCCGCACGACCTTGGTCGTGCGGTCGGCGACGGTGACGCGAAGTGGTTCGCGACGGTCGGGCCGAATGGCCGCGGCCAGCTGCGCACGGCGGACGGCGGCGAGCTCGCCCCGGATGCGGTCGGCCGGTTCCGGCCTGCGGTCTTCCTCTACGACAACTATCCGGGCGGTGTGGGTCTTTCCGCGCCGCTGTTCGACCAGCGCACCGAGATCGTCGCGGCGGCGGATGCGTTGGTGTCGGGCTGCGGCTGCCGCTGCGGCTGTCCGGCCTGCGTGGGGCCGATCCTCGCCTCGGACGAGGAGCGCGGCTACTCGCCCAAGGCGGCCGCGCTGCGGGTGCTGGCGCTGATGGGCGACGGCGCCCTGAATCGCGCCGTGGACGGCGCTCCTACCGGCACGGCGCATGTCCAAACGGTGTAGGAGCGGCCTCCAGGCCGCGATGGGGCTGGGCGGGCATGCTGCGTGACCGCCTGAGCCTGCTGCGTCGTCAGGCCGGT
>Ga0079037_100000114_pt1 | contig 28114 bp, 39 predicted proteins | sample Mud3Dept4metaG_FD_71479 | JGI IMG/M metagenome (GOLD analysis project Ga0079037, IMG submission 71479) | Freshwater wetland microbial communities from Ohio, USA, analyzing the effect of biotic and abiotic controls - Mud 3 Core 4 Depth 4 metaG | ecosystem: Environmental > Aquatic > Freshwater >... | reverse complement strand
GTCTACGATCCGGAGTTGGTCGCTGTCGTAGAGTCGGCTGTAGCGCGTGCTGTTCATGGCGCGCAAGGTGGGGGTGGTGCCGCCGATGTCGAACAAGAGACGGTGATCGGTCCTGAAGCCCTGGCCGTAGTCCTCGGTGGCGCCCGGCCCGATGATCGCGGCGCGGCGCGCGTCTCCCGTCAACAGGTCGGCGGCGAGCTGGGGATCCTGCCGGCGGATGTAGTCGGCGGGCGCCTTCAGGAAGGTGCAGATCTGCGCGAAGCTCCAGGGGGTCAAGTTCGCTCGGATCCCGGTGGTCCCGATGATCTGGATCGGGCTGTCCTTGTCGCCGTCCGGGTGCGCCTCGAACCTAAGATCGCGCGTGCGGATCGTCGATGTCCTGGCGTTCGCCTTGGTGGCGTCCGCTGCGGCTAGCAGTGCCTCAAACGTGGGGTACTTCTGATCGTCGGGGCGGCTGTAGTACTGGCGCTGGGCGATGCCTTCGCTGATGGTCATGGTGTCGTGTCCTCTCTGCTCTACAGGTTGCGGGTTGAACGGATCGCGGCGTCGATCATGCGGTCGGCTAGCTGGCGCGCCTCGCGCGCCGTCTCCATCTCCTCGCGTGCCTCTGCGGCGAGGCAGGGCGCGCATACGTGGTGCGGGCTGGCTAGGATGCTGCCGTCGTGGGTGCGGCGTAGCTGTACGGTGAGGACGCCCGAAGCGTCCAGCCGTTCGCCGCAACGGCTACAGGTGCGGGGCTTCACTGCTCGTACTCCTCGAAGGTGATCGCGGGCGAGGTCGCCGGCCATGTCTCGATGGCGTGGCGGAGTTCGGCGCGCGTCCCGTGGATCACGGTGGCCTGGTTGGGGTCCAGCGTCCAGCCGTACCCGAAGCGGAAGTACTCGCGCCCGGCCCGGATCACGTAGGGGCGCGGGCTGTCCTGGCGCGGGCTGTCGGCCTGGTCTGGGCTGTAGCGGGGCCGGTGGCAGTCCTGGCAGGGGATGAACGGCTGATCGGCGTCGTGCCGTTCGGCGTGGTGGCAGGTCCAGTCCTGGCGGTAGATGGATCGGGCCTGGCTGGGGTGGGTGGCTGTCGTCTTCATCCTGTCGCCGTCCTTCCTGGGCGCCGCTGTGGGCTGCCCGGTTGCGTGGGGGGGCTGTGGGTCATTCGGCCCGCCGTTCGTTCGTCCTGGGCGGTTGCCGGGCCATTGCCGCTGGCGTCCTGCCGGCGGCGAACAACCAAGGGTGTTGGTAGCAGGTCCAGTGCCACAGTGATAGTGGCGTCCTTGCTGCCTGTTGCTGTAGCAGGGGGCTATCGGGTCGGCCTGGGGGCTGACAATAGTGGCGCGTCAGGGACAGTTCTGTACAGGTGGCTCCGGTGCATGGTGCCCAGTTGACATAATGTTTGTTATGCGACTCTGCCTGTCCGGTCTACGGTGGGCGGCTGCCTGCCCTGGGTGGGCGGCAGTGTGCTGGCGGCTGGGTGATCGGCCTGGGTTCCAGGGGCCAGGCGCACACGGGCGGCGGGCCGGCGGGCGGCGGCGGGGGGAGGGGGGCACCCCCTCGCGCCGGAGTCTCATGTATCTACGTCCGGAGGGTCATCCCGTGCCAATTTTTGTAAGAACGCTCTTTGCCGCGCCACTGCTGTAGCAGCCCCCTTGAAGGGGGCTTCGAGGGGGCTTATGTACGTGAGAGCAGAGAGATATTGTTTGGATCTTCAAAACAATATCTCGGTATGAAGACAGAGTGCGTACGTACCTTCTCTTATGCTCTTAGTACAGTAAGACAGTACGCGCGCGAGGCGGGCGAGCGTGACAGCAACCGGCTCGCAGCCAGACTTTCGGATCCATCCAGGGAGACTTCCAGCCCAGCTTCACCAAAAACCCCGCGCCAACGTGATGGCATGGGTACTGCGAGTGAGGCGGCATGATTGAACTGACGGGGATGCGGGCATTGGCGAGCGGCGAGCCGCTGATGTGTGTGCGGTGTGGGACGAACGTGCCGGAGTTAGCGGTGCTGGTGGAGGATGGGGACACCGACAACGAGCAGTACGTGTGCGAGGCGTGTGTCATGGCAGTCTTTGCGGGCGCCCCGCTGGGGCGGATGCGGCTGGAGCGGAAGGCGGACGGGAAGCTAGGGGTACGCTTGGGGGAACCGATCCAGTGAGGGATCAACTGACGCTGACGGCTTCGGAAGTCCAAGTTGCGCGGTTCCTGGCGAGCTTGCGGCACCAGAACGACCGACAGGCGGGGGTCGTGAACCAGAGGATCGGGCCGCAGTCCGACGAGTTCACCGACCTGAACGGGCTGGGCGGGGAACTGGCGTTCTGCAAGTTGGTGAACGTGTGGCCCGACCTGACGACGGAGCCGCGTCGTGGGGGCTACGACTGTATCGTCAACGGCTGGCGGGTGGACGTGAAGACGACGGAGTATCGGGGCGGGAAGCTGGTGGCGTCCCTCTCGAAGCGGGTCGAGGATGTGGACGTGTTCGCCCTGGTGACGGGGGCGTTTCCTGGCGCCTATCGGATCGCGGGCTGGGCCTGGGCGGTCGAACTTCTCCAGGACCACACCATCGGGAATCTGGGGCACGGGCAGGGCTACATCCTGGAGCAACGGGAGTTGGAACCGTGGAACGGGTTGCCGGCGAGGGGAACCAAATGACGACGAAGCGGCGCCGCCCGCGTCTAACGAGTCAGGAAGTCGTCTTGGCGTTCATGGCGGGGGTGGATCCGTTCTGGATTGCCTGCGACCGGGAGGGGCCGGGCCGGAGTGCGGTGTGGCTGGCGTCCAAGGACGGGCAGGATGCGCTGGGGCGCGTCTTCGAGGTGCTTCGTCGCGCCATGCGGCGCATGTGGGAAGGCGACTGATGGCTGAGGTGGAGAAGGGCTACACCCCCAACTGCGATCAGTGCGGGCGCTGGTGGCGGGAAGCGCAGGAGTGGAAACTGCGGTGGACGGATGCCGCCCTCGAACTCGATGCGCTGAACCAGAACACCGGGCGGCTGCGCGTGCGGGCGGAGATGGCGGAAGGACAGCGGGACACGCTCAAGCGCACCGTCGCCATGATGGAGGATGCCTACCGGCGGATCTGCCTGGAGCGGGACGCCTTGCAGCAGGAGATCATCCGCCGGGACAACGCGCCGCGTGATGCCTGGGACTATGATCGGATGCAGCGCCCATGAAGGACTACACCGTCACGGTGATGCCCTGCGGCTGCCGCATTACGGATGACCGGCGCTACCTCACCTGGACGTGTTTCTTTCAGCCCTGTCTCGCGCATCGCGGCAATCCAGGATCGGTTGCCGCGCAGTACGCCTACGAGTCCTGCAAGCGTGCCGTGGAGGCTCCCCCATGCCCACCCTCACCCTCGCCCAACGAGTCGCCCGGAAGCTCGACGCCACAGACATCATCGGGCTGACGCTGTGGGGCGAGGCGCGCAGTGAACCCGTCGAAGGGTTGGTCGCCGTCGCCAGCGTGATCGCCAACCGGGTCCGCGATCCCCAGGGACGCTTCGGCAAGACGTGGCAGGAAGTCTGCCTGAAGCCGTGGCAGTTCTCCTGCTGGATCCCGGAAGGCGGGCGCGTCAACTATGAGCGGATGAAGCTCAAGGCAGAGCAGATGATGGCAACGCGCGCCTGGCCCGATCCGAAAGAGACGCGCCTACGGGAATGCCTCTGGGTGGCGCGGGGCATCATCGACCAGATGATCCGCGACAACACGCGCGGTGCGAACCACTACCACACGACCGTCTTGGACCCACCGACCTGGGCTGATCCCCGAAAAATCACCGTCCGCATCGGGGCGCATGTGTTCTACGCCCTCTGATGCTACACTGGGCGCCGGCCCTGTCTCCCGGCAGAGGCTAACGCGGCGTGGGCGGGGGGATTGGCGCCCCGGACTCGTCAGTCCCCCCGTCGCCCAGGAGTGCATATGGCACCCAAGTGGTTCTCGAAAGTGCCCTGGCGCGTGATCATGGAGGCGGCGCTGGCCTGGTGGACGCAACGCCAAGCGCAGAAGGCTGCCCAGCCGCCGAAACCGCCCACCAAGGAGTCCTGACGTGGCAACCATCCAGGAAACGCTGGCGCAGGTTCGCGCGAAGTACGGTCCTGCTCCCACCCGCGACGAATGCGGGGCGATCTGCAACGAGACGGCGTACTGGCACCGGAACGATCCGGAAGCCTGGGGCGTGAACCAGAAGACGGGCGGCGCGTACTCCACCCGGTACGACGGACAGCGCATCGCGTCGGACATCATCCAGAGTGGCGCGACGAAGGAAGCCTACGACTGCCTCGTCGCCGCCGGCGACGGTGGCCCGGCGACTCCGGCCTGGAATGCCGTGGGCCAGATCACGGATCCGGCGCGGCCCTGGATCGCCCCGATTCCGCCCCAGGGCAACCCGCCCGATCCGCCCGATCCTCCGGACCCGCCCGTGCCGGGCGACTGCCCGTGCAAAGAGGAGTTGGCGGTCATCAAGTCGGAGATCAACGCCCTGGCGCAGGCGATTGTGGCCCTGTCGAACCAACTGGCGCTGGAGTCGGCGGAGTTGGAAGCTCTCGCGCGCGTCGGACGGACCTTCCAGTTCCGGATCTTCGGCGTTTCGGGCAACGGCAGTGTCAACTCCGTGCCCTGAGCGCCTGACGGAGCTTGAGGCGCGTGTCACGGCTCTGGAAACGGTGCTGTTTCGTTTTCTCGGGGCGCAAGCCGTGGCGCTGGCCCCTACGCTGGCACATGTCAAGGATCTTGTAGGGCATGGACCTCAACGAACTGAACCGGATACGCCGCTCGCGCCCTGTCAAGCCTGCGGCGGCACCGGCTGCGCCTGTTCCGTCTCAAGTAGCTGAAGCCGTCGCCAAGGCGGATAGCCTGGCGCCGATGCAGCTTCTGGGCGACGACCAGGCGCAGAAGGCGGCGCTGGCGTTGCGCGTCTCGGGCTACACCATCCAGGAGATTGCGGCGGAACTCGGGTCGTCCATCAGCGTCGTGCGGCGCCTGCTCAAGGCGTCTGAACCCAAGCGCAAGGTGTTGGAGGATCTGATCGACGGGCGCGCGGTGCCGGCGGCGATTGACAACCTCATCACGGGGCTGGAGTCGGGCGACAAGGACTACACGCTGGAAACGCTGAAGGGGCGCGGGTTGCTCGTCAAGCACTCGCATCAGGACGGCCAGGCGCCCAAGTCGGCGTTCCAGTTCAACATCGTCGTGGAACATCCGAAAGACGGGCACCTCGAACCTCTGCTTGGGTCGGTGGTTGGGGAGCCGCGTGAACTGGAGGCAGCGCGTGAAGATCGCCGTGGCGACGATTGAGGTGCCGGGGCGCGGCCCCGTGCCGGTGTTCCAGCCGCATGAGTTGGCGGCGATTGAGGCGGCGATGATCCGCTTCAACAATGGGCAGGAGCCTGACCAGGCGACCGCAGACGCCTGTGTCGCGGCCCTGGCGGAAGCGCGACTGATGGGCATTGGCCTGCGGTACGTCCTGGAAGGGAAGTCCGCCGTGGGGTTCTCTGAGGAAGACGGGTTGCTGTTCGCCGGCGGCATGACGGGCACCATGCGGGTCCAGCCGGAGGGGAATGCGTGACCCCCACCCGTCCGCCGTCTGTGGGCGGTGCGGCGCCATCGTGCTAACCTGTCACTGCACGCGAGACGTGCATTCCCCGCGCGTCGTCGTGTACTGTGACTGGTGCGACAGGAACGGACATGGCGAGTTGGCACGACAAAGATCCGGATCTCAAGAACGAGACGAGCGGATCAGAGAATCGTCCTAGCGCGGCGAAGCGCGGCTACGACCGGCGCTGGCGCAAAGCTCGCGCCGCCCACCTCAAGCGTCTCGGCGTCAAGAACACCAAGAACGTCTCTATCGATCACGTCTCGCCCCACAAAGGCGATCAGGAGAAGTTTGCCGACAAGAGCAACTGGCGGGTGATGTCCACGCGCGCACACAACCGAAAGGCGGCGCGGGAGTAATGTTTGATCTCATTTGTCACCACGTCGGGATTCTGACCATCGGCATCGTGGCCGGATTGGTCCTGCACGCCACGCTGATGCAAGTGGTCAGGTCGCGCGCGAAGTGATCGGAGGGGGCCATGCCGCCGCCTGTGACGGTGCCATCGTGCGGGACGTGTAAGTTCTGGGTGAAGGAGAACGGCTACGGTCAGTGCCATCGGCACGCGCCGATCCCGTTCCTGGGCGTCAGTTGCCAGTCGGCGCATGAACACTGCGAGGCCGATGCGGTGTACCCGCGCACGCCGGCAGACGAGTGGTGCGGAGAGTGGGTCAAGGTGTAGATGCTCACCTGGATCCGGAATCAGACGTACTTGTGGCAGACTAACCTGGCAGAACAGTGGAGGTATCTCATGGCGACGATTCAGCAGTTCGAGGATGCGATTGCGGCGATCAACACGGCGACGAACGAGGTCGCGGCGGAAGTGGCGAAGCTGAAGGACATCATCGCGGGCGGCGGCTTGCTGCCGGCGGAGGAAGCCACGGTCCTGGCCTCGCTGACGGAGATCGAAGCGAAGCTGAAGGCGATTGCGGCGCCGCCCGCGCCGCCCGCGTGATCGGAGTTCGCTGATGCCGTTCAAGAGCAAAGCCCAGAAGGGCTGGATGTACGCCAACGAGCCGGAGATGGCGGAACGCTGGGAGAAGGAAACCCCCAAGGGCAAGCTGCCGGCGAAGGCGAAGTCCAGTCTGAAGAAGGCGTCGAAGAAAGCGTGCGGCTAAGATGCCGGTCATGCTGAAGCGGGGCGCCGTCCAAACCGGCGTCCCGTGGCTCGATGCGCTCAATTCTCCGGAGCCGGAACAGGCTCCGCTCCCGCCTGATGCCTCGCTATGGCAACGTGCCAAGCGTGGCCTCTCTGACGCCATGAGCGATCCTGGCGGAGAGATCATTGGCATGGCGAACCCGATGGAGGTCGCCAGTCTCGCGCCCGTGGCGATCTCCCTGGTGCGACGTGCCGGGCCAAAGGTCTTGCGATCCAAGCTGACGATGGAGATCCCTGAAGGGATCACTGACGCCGCGCGCAAGGGGTTGGGCTACGTCCAGGATGCGCTGTATCAACTCGCGGAGTCGCATCCTCGCACGATGAGTCACTTCCGCAAGGTGACGGCGCGAGGCGCAGAGGCGAATCCGTATCTCGGCGGCGGCGGAGAGGTGGCAACGGCGCACTTCGATCCGCGCGGCCTGGAATACACCGTTCGCAACAAGGGACTCCAGCAGGCGAAGGATCGGGCCACGGCGGCGGGCGGCGCCTTTGACCTGAACTTCAACCCAGAGAAGATCGCGCAGTCTGTCACAGATCTACCAACGGCTATGCGCCTGGTGGGGCATGAAGTGGGTGGTCATGCCGTGCAGAATCTGTCGGATCCGTCTCGCGCGCACAGTGCTTACGAAGCTCTCACCAAGAGCCACGGGTATCGGAGCCGCCTCACTGGTCGGATGACGCATCCTTCGGAGATCCTGTCGGAGTCTGCGGGGTGGAAGCGTGCGGGACGAACTCCGGAATGGGGCAGCGGCGTGACACCGTTTGTCTCCAAGAGCGACTTCCGCGATGCGTCGTTGCGCCAACTCGTGACGCGCGAGAACCCCGTCGAGGAAGCGCGCCGCGCGTGGAAGGTGGCGCGCGAAGCGATTGATCGCAAGGGTGTGCCGACTGGTGGCTGGACTCCGACACGCTGATGCCCAAGATCCTCACGCCTCCAGGTGTTGAGCAACCGGATTGGTCATTCGTGACCGATCCGTCCAGCTACGATCACTGGTGGACGTTCGCCCGCCGCGCGCTCGACAACATCTCGCGGATGGATCCGATTGGATTGGGACCATCGGAACTGGCGGCGCCGGCAGCGATGGCGACGGACGCGAGTCTGGCGGCGAGTCGGCTGGCGCGTGCGCTGGCGCGCAAGCCACAGGGTATTGAATCTGGACTCAAGACGGTCGCTGGAGGGTATGCCCTGCGCTCGCCAGTGGCTGCCAAGCTCGAAGATGCGTTGGAGGTTGCGCGTCGTCGCCCAGCGGAATGGGATCTGACGCGCCGGTTCATGCCTGCCGTGGGAGGCAACCTGGACGAACTCGAAAAAGTGGCGCGCGTCTACGGCGCGACGAGTCCTGGGACGCAGTTTGTGCAGTCAGGGCAGGAGTCCGCTTCCATCCTTGGGCGCGGCGTTGACGATCTCACGCCGGAAGCGATGCACGAGATGGGCATTGGCATGGTTGGCTCCAAGCTGCCCAACGTAAAGCGGGCGTTTGCGGGTCAGCCGTTGCTGACCGGCGGGCACAAGATGAAGCCGGAAGCCCTGGCCCAGCAGATGATGGGACGGGATCAGTTGGCGCTGGATCGGTACTGGCTCCAGTTGCTCGGACTTGATCCAGCCCTGACGCTGGAACGCCAGCTTCCGCAGATTCGGGCATACATGGTCGGGAACGAAGGACGCGCCCTGTCGAACGGCGAGTTGTATCGCCGGCTGGAAGACGCGACGTTGGGCACGCTCCGTCGCATCGTCGGACGACCTTACCAACCAGGACAAACTCCAGCCGATGTGTGGGAGGGGTTGCGCGGCGCAAAAGGCGAACCCTACTACGGTGGTATCGGGGACATCTTCGAGCGCGCCGGGTTGATGGAACCTGGAGCGATGCTTGATCCCGGTCGCTGGAGGGCGGTCGCCCAAGAAGGATTGTTCCGCAAGGCAGCCAAACCGCGATGAGCCGGTTGACGCGCGCGAACGCTCAGACCAGCATTCGCATCCTCCACAACCCTTACCAGCAAGCGTTCCTCCAGGCGCGGCGGCAACGGCTGGCCGATGGCACCCGCGCGTTTCAGCGGCTCGCGTTGATCGCGGGCCGGCGCGGCGGAAAGACGTTCGTCGGCGGCATCAGTGCGGTGGAGGAGTCTGCCGTCCCGCGCACGGTTGGCTGGTGCGTGGCGCCGACGTATGGCGATCTGCACGACTACGTGATTCCCGCCGTCCTGCGGATCATGCCGCGTGAGGCGATTGAGGACTGGTCGGAGCAGCATTTCGAGTTGAAACTGAAAAACGGCAGCCTGATCCAGTTCCGGTCAGGCGAGGATCCGGAGCGGATGCGCGGTCCCTCGCTCGACTGGGCCTGGCTCGACGAGTGCCGGAAGATGCGCCAGGTCGTCTGGGATACTCTGCGCCCCGCGTTGGCGGACAAGCGTGGCGTCTCCTGGTTCACCACGTCGCCCAACGGCTTCGACTGGCTCTACCACACCGTCTACAAACGGGCGCAGCCCGGCCCGCATCAGACGCGCGGCTACTGGGCGGTGCGCTACAAGACCATCGACAACCCCGCGATTCCGAAAGAGGAAGTGGACGAGGCGCGGGCCACGATGGACCCGTTGTGGTTCAAGCAGGAGTTCGAGGCGGAGTTTGTCAGCTTCGAGGGGGCGATCTATGGCGACAAGATCGAGCAGGCGATTCTCCACAACGACAACGAGGTACGTGCCGTCCTACCGTCCTGGCCCGATCCGGATCCTCGACACCCCCTGGTGGTTGGCATGGATCCCGGCGCGGATCATCCCTTTGCGGCTGTTGCGCTGGTGGCGGCGCCGCAAGGGCTGGTGTGCATCAAGGAATATTCCAAGCGGATGGCGTCCGTCGCAGAACATGCAGTCGCTGTTCGCAGCCTCGGGGTCGGCTATGCGGACATCCGCTACGGGATCGACCGGAGCGCCGCCCAGGTCCAGATCGAACTCGCGCAACACGGCATCTCTGCGTCTGCTGCCGAAAACCAAGTCTGGGCCGGCATCCAGCGGATCCTCTCCTGGCTCAAGATCGGACGGCTGAAGATCGTCGAGTCCGCCTGCCCGTTGCTGGTGCAGCAACTGCGGTCGTATCGGTGGAAGGACACCAGCAACAAGGCGACGGGCGAGAAGGGGCGCGAAACGCCCTTCAAGCTCGACGACGATCTGTGCGATGCGTTGCGGTATGCGGTGATGACCTGGCCGGAGCTTCCGATGGAGCCGGTGCTGGTCGCCGGGCGGACAGCGGACCAGGTGCCGGATGATGCCCGCTGGGCCTGGGAACGGGAGCGGCGGCTGTCTCGGGATCCCTCTGAGCTAGAATGGTCCCCGGACAGTGTGCCCACGGGCGACATGTTCGAGTGGTGACGCGGGGTAGCTCAGAGGTAGAGCAGCGGACTCATAACCCGCCGGTCGCAGGTTCGAGTCCTGCCCCCGCACCCAATCTGGAGGCGACATGTGGGTTCCTAAGTGGGTGGTGCAGTCGTGGCAAGCGCACTCCGATCAGGGGAGCTTGCGGAGTCTGATCGCGGAGAACAATGTCCTGCGCGGCAGGAACCTGGAACTGGAGAAGCGTGCCGTGGCCGCAGAGATTACGAACGACTGGCTTCGCGCGCGATTGAACCAGGTGGAAGCGGAACGATCCATCCTGCTCTCGAAGCAGGTTGGCGTGCCGTTCGGTGCCCCCGTGATTCACACGGCGGCGCCGCCGTTCGAGGGTGAGGGCATTCCCTCCATCGGTGATGAGCTTTCCTTCGATGACATTGGCGACGAGAAGGCGCGTCAACTGGGGATGGAGCCATGAAGTGAGGCACGAAGATGTCTGACATCCCGATCACACCGGCACCGTCCGCTGGCGGAGAAGGCGATCCGGCTGGCCTCGACGACGGGATCGCTTCGCTGTTTGGCGAGCAGAAGAAAGCCGTCGATCCGTTCGGTAACGACCGGACGTTGCTCGATGTGATGGAGGAGTGCAAGAAGGAAGCCCTGGAAGGTCGCTGGGTCTTCGAGCGCAACTGGTGGCGCAACCTGCTGTACGTCCTGGGACGGCAGTGGATCTACTACGACAAGAAGCGCGGCCAGTGGTCAGACAAGCGGATGGCCCAGTGGATTCCGCGCCCCGTGACCAACAAGTTCGCGGAAGCGACGGAAGCTCTCCTGGCGATGATGTCCAGTATCAATCTCCAGGTCTACGCGCGCCCGGTCGGCACGGGCACCCCCAACGTCGCGGCGGCGGAGGTGGCGGACGAGATCGAGCCGTTCATCGGCGCGGAGCATCGGATCGAGGAGCAATGGCGACTCGCAGACTTCTGGGCGATCATCACGGGCAACTCGTTCCTTCATCCGTACTGGGATCCGCAGGCGGCGGAAGGCGAGATCCTGGTGCCCTTCGAGCAGTGCCAGGCGTGCCAGGAAGTGTCCAGCCCGCAGGAGATCATGGGCGCCGGCCAGGTCTGCCCCAAGTGCGGCTCGCCCATGCTGGGCCAAGCGTTCGATCCCACGGGCGCGATGATCGGGGAAACGCTGAACACGGGGCGCGGGCGGACGGAAGGACTGTCCCCATTCGAGGTTGCCTTTCCCACGGCGTACAAGCAGTTCGACGAACTCCCGTACTTGATCCGGATGCGCTTTCGCCCGGAACGCTGGTACAAGGACACGATGCCGGAGCTTCACAAGAAGCTGAAGTTCCAGGACGCGCCGACTGAGCGGTCCCTGCAACTGCTCCGGGCGCTGGCGAACCAAACGGACAACTCTGGCCTGCTGTCCACCTTCGGCTTCGGGGGCGCCCAGGAGCCGCATTCGTCAGGGATCCCCGAATACGAACTCTGGCTGAAGCCCACCCGTCAATTTCCTGACGGGCTGTTCTTGCGCGTGGCCGGCGAAGGCAGCGGCGCGACGGTGGTGCGTGGCGAGGGCAGCGATCCGGGTGCCCTGCCCTACCATGATCGGGCTGGCAACCCCCTGTTCAACTGGGTTCACCTCCCCTTCCACATGGTTGGCGGGCGGATCTGGGCGCGATCCCCTCTGGATCTGTGCGTCCAGAAGCAGGATCAGATCAACCAACTGGACTCCCTGATGCAACTGGGGGTCCAGCGCATGTCCAACCCGGTCTGGCTGAAGCCGAAAGGGGCGGAGATCCGCAGTTTCACGGGCGCGCCGGGCCTGGTGGTCGAGTACAACCCGCTCGCCGCCGGCGGGAACGCGAAACCGGAGAAGGTGGAAGGCTCGAACATGCCGGCCACGCTGTTCCAGCTTCGCACCCAGTACATTCAGGACTTCGAGCAGTTGGCCGGCACCCTGGACGTGCTGAAAGGCAACGCGCCGACTGGCGTGGAAGCCTTTTCGACGCTGCAACTGCTCGTCGAACGTGCCCAAAGCCGGTTTTCGACCGTCTTCAAGGAACGCGGGGAGGCGTACCGGCGCTGGTACACGATGGCGCTGGAGTTGGAACGTGAGTTTGGCCCGACTGAGCGGGTGATGTCCGTCACCAAGCCCAATTCTGGCTACACGTTCAAGCATTTCGAGAAAGCGAACCTCCAGGGGGCCATCGAGATCCTGGTAGAAGACGGATCGCAGGCGCCCAAGACGAATCTGGGCCGTCGCGCCGCTATCGAACACGCCAACCAGCTTGGGTTGCTCAATCCCAAGGATCCGGAGCAGCAATACGCCATCCTGAAGGGCTTTGGGCTGTCAGATCTGGTCCCCAGCCTCGATTTCGACGTGAAAAGTGCCTTGGCAGAGCAGGACGCCTTCGAGGAGTGGGTCACAGCCAACCAGCAGCAGATGCCGATGGTCGGCATGGCGATCCAGCAGTGGCAGGGGCAGATGATGCAGTGGGCGCAGGGTTCCCAGCAGCTACTTCAGCAGGGGATGCCGATGCCACAGAAGCCCACACTGCCGCCGATCACCCCATTCCAGCACAAGCTCTATCACAACCCGCTGGTGCATTTCGCGGAACACCGAAAGTGGGCCAACTCCGACCGGGCGAAGGAGATCTTCGCGCAGTTCCCGTTCTTGGAAGTCGCGTTCTTGCAGCATTTGGAGGAAACCAAGGCTGTCGGGATGCGGGACATGCAGCAGCAAGCCGCCGCCCAGGCGCCGCCCAAGCGTGGCGGCGCGATGGAGCGTTCCAATCACGAGAGTGGCAACCCCGCTGACGAGCCACATGGGAACAACGACGAGACACCCCAGAACAGAGGACCAGAGTAACCAGATCCCTTGCAATCACCTCTCCTTCGAGGAGTGGGGTGATGTGCGCTTCTGTAACATGTGTGGGCGGACGCTGGACAGGAACAATGTCCCGCTGGTACAGCGTCCACGCTGGCCGGCTGTCCGTCCCCTCTCTGACTTCAGGAAACCGTCAAGATATTGACAATGTGAGACGCTTCCGCGCATAGTCTGACGAACCGCTCCCGCAGACCCAACTGCGTCACCAAGGGGAGGAGATGGTATGTCAGACACGTTCGACGGGTACGATCCTCAGCCGGGCGCACAGTCGGACTCGCCCACCGGCACCCAGCAAGATCCGTCGTCGCAGACTCAACCCTCGCCTGCCGGTGCGGAAACCGGCGAGTCTGCCGGCCAGCCAGGCAACGACGGGATGATCCCACGGCATCGCTTTCAGGAAGTGATCGAAGCGCGGCGCCAGTGGGAGCAGTCGGCTCGGCAGATCTGGGAACAGAACCAGCAGTTGCAGCGCGAACTCCAGGAACTCCGGGGAGGTCGGCAGCAAGGGCAGGCCCAGGCGCCAGTCGATGAGAACGCCAAGCGGATCCGCGAGCAGTTGCTGGAGGTCGTTCCTGAACTCAAGCAGATGCTGGAACTCGCGGGTCGCGCGGACGAACTCCGTTCCGCCGCAGAGATGGTCCCCACCGTGCGCCAGATGGAGGCGCAGGTGTACGACAATCTCGGCGCGCAAGCGGTGCGGACGCTGGATACGGCGATCAACGCGACGTTCAAGGGCATCCAGTTGGAGAACGAAGATCGACGGGCATTCCACGTCGCCTTCATCGACTACCTGGACAACGTGCCCCAAGCCCGGCAACGGTACATGTCGGGCGACATGAGCATCGCTACCGAATGGTGGGCGAATCGGCAGAAGCGGATGTTCGATCCGTTCCGTCGCCAGGCCACCGTGAACCCGCGCGAGTCCGCGCAGCGGGTGTCTCGGCTCCCCAAGGCGGGGCCAGGCACCCAGACGCTCGGGCAAGGCGGGCCAGGGAAGCCCAAGACGGAAGACGAACTTCACGAAGCTGCCTTCGACGCCCTGATGTCCCGCATGAATCAGGGCTGACGGAGACGGAACAATGGGAGCGGACACACAGCAGATTGACGGCATCCTCAAGGACTTCTACGAGGATTACGTCTCGGAGCAAGTCAACAATCGCAACCCCCTGAAGGATCTGTTCAAGTTCGAGACGCAGGGGTTCAGCGGGCGTGAGGTCGTCTACACGGCGCACGTCTCGCGCAACGTCTCTCCGATGTTCGTCGGGGAGGACTCGGCGTTCGCGGATGCCGGCGCGCAGGGACACGTCCAGGTGCGGATCTCGCAGCGCAAGCTGATGGCGCGGATTCGGCTGACTTCGGAGGCGATCTCCGATTCGATGTCGAGCAAGGGTGCCTTCAAGCAGGCGAAGCGCGACGAGATGCAGGGTCTGATCAAGGACATCGCGCGGCGCGAGGAGTACGCCCTGGCGACGGACGGGCGCGGCGTCCTCTGCCTGGTGGACGACGCTTCGCCCACCGGCGGAGCGACGATGACGGTCGATGCCCCTGGCGGGATCACCGGCGACAACTTCGGCAACCGATTCATCATCCCTGGGATGTGGATCGGCTTCGTCAACCCGACAACGGGTGCCCTGCGGGCCGACATCCTCAAGGTGCTGTCCTGCTCCTCGGATGGCACCTCGATCACCATGTCGGGCACCCCCACCGTGGCGGCGGACAACGACTACATCGTCCAGGTCGCCAGTTCGAGCGTGACGGACATCCTGGACACCAGCTACGAACACGCCTTCTGGGGGCTGATGGCGCTGGTGGACGACGGCACGTATCGCGGCAACTACTTCGGCGTGGATCGCGCGACGTATGGCAACTTCAACGCCTACGTCAAGGCGTCCACGGGTGCCCTCTCGGTCGATCTGCTCCAGTCCGTCTCGGACGTGTTGGATCAGAAGCTCGGCGCGAAGGTGGACATCCTGGTCGGGCACCACTCGGTTCGCCGGGTGTACCTGAACATCATGGCGAGCGACCGGCGCTACACGGCGGGCACGCTTCAGCGTCCCGACGCTGGCACCGTCGCCTTCCAGCAAGGGGACATCACCGTGGGCGAAGTGCCCTTCAAGGTGATCCGGGACTTCCCCCTCGACACACTCATGCTGCTCGACAAGGCCAACTCGGGCTGGATCTGCTACGAGTCGGAGCCGGGCAAGTGGGTGGACGAGGACGGACAGATCCTGACCCGCATCGGCTCGGGTTCGACGGGGCGTGACGCCTTCGAGGCGTGGTATCGCATCCGCAAGCAGTACCACTGCCGTTACCCGGCGTACAACGCTCGACTGGACGGCATCACGGGCACCTCGCTCGTCGTCGTCCGTGCGGAGTAACTGACGCGGGGGCGGGGCAACCCGCCCCCGGTTAGTTGGGGACAGGACGCATATGAATCAGCATTTCGCCAGCGGCTTCGTGCGAGTGGGCAATCGGTCGGACAAGGACATCACCGTCACCTACGACGGCAGAAGTTGCGTCGTGCCGGCCAACGGCACGGCGTTCATGTCGCCCGCCGCCGCGCAGAAGGCGATCTTCCAGGCGCGCATCATGGGGACGGAGAACCCCTACAATCCGGAGCAGTTCGAGAGCTACCTGTGGGTCGAAGGCTGGAACCTCCCGACCGACAAGGTGAAGTACGACCAGTCGAAGCAGGAATGTCTCGACCGGAAGCAACTGCCGCCGGATCGGCAGAAGGTCACGTCCGTTCAGCACACTGGCGTGCGGCCCGAATTGGCCGGCGCCGGCATGGGGGCCGGAGAGGGGGGCGGGGTCGTCTTCGCCAATCCTGCCGGAACAAAGTGACGAACTGGCTGGCGCCGCGCAACCCGTGGAACTTGCCGGCGCCTCCGGACTGGCTGTTGCGTGACGTGGCAGCCTACGACCGGGAACTGGTGCTGATGCCAGGCGTGCAAGAACCCGTCTACCGGCTGATGCGGCGGAGTGCCGCCGCGAAGCGGCTGACGGCAGTCAACACCGACTCGGAATTGGCGACGGCACTGCAACACGGGCTGGTGCCCGTGACGAGCATCCTGCGGAACCCCAACTGGTACGAACTGCTCCAGTGGCTCCGCGATCACGACATTTGGGCAGCGGGCGGTCCAGAGGCCGCAGATGCGAAACTTGTCGAGATGGAGCGCCGCCAGGAGATAGAATTGGCGGCGAAGGAAGCGGACGATCTGGAGCAGATCGGGTCGTCAGCGTGGTTCGCCAAGCAGCTTCGTGCCGGTGAAGCGACCTTCGTGCAGGAAGGCAGTAAGTCAACGAGCTAGGCTTTCGGGCTGCACCCTGTCCCTAGCGTAAGGAGTTACGACAATGGCAGCATTCACGACAGAAGCGGCAGTCAAGGTCAAGCAAAAGGTGCTGGCGGAGATCCGCAAGGCACACGTCCAGGGGTTCCTCAAGACGCTGTTCAGCTACCTGGCGCAGCACAAGGGCAACCCGGACCTCGGGTTCATCAACATCGGCACCGTCACGTCGGCCTCGACGTACACCACGGCTCTGACGGGCACCCTCTACGGGCTGATCCTGAAGAATCTCGACTCGACGGCAGCCTACGTCAAGGTCGATCACACGGCGTCCGTGGCGGCGACCAGTCCGACGCAGATCCATCACCTCCCGGCCTCGCAGCAGATGGTGGTGGCGTTCCCCGATGGGCTGTCGCTGGCCTACGGCTTCGGCATTCGCGCCGACACGACGGCGGCGACGGCAGCCGCGCCCACGACTGGCGTGTGGGCAGTCGCAATCGTCGGCTGACGCCGGCGAGGCATGACCGGGTGGGGGCGCCCTGTCCCCCGCTTCCACCTGGTCCTCTGTTCTGCGGGGGCGGGGTGGTAGCAACCAAATGGCGATTCGTTCCAAGAACATCGATCCGACCAACACCGTCAACGAGTTCGCGCAGCAGATCATCCCGTTGCACTTCGAGGTGGTCAACGCGGACCTGGCTCTCGCATCGGCCAGCGTGGGCAAGGTGCGGATGCCCTGGGCTGGCAAGATTCTGTCGGCCTACGCGAACTACTCCACGTCCAGCGGCTCGGTGGACATTGCGCTGGCGAAGAACGCAGCGGCGATCTCGGATGTCGTCACCAGCGGCAGCAACACTCTGACGCTGACCTCGGCAACATTCGCGGCAGGCGACTACCTGGAATTGCTCGTGACGACAGCGAGCAACGAGTACGCCTTCGGGGATGTGACCGTCTGTGTGCGTCCGTACCTGGGTGTGGCGGAGCGAGTCGCGGCCAGCTTGGGCGAACTGTAAAGGGGGTGTGAGATGGGTTACGGCTACAACCCGCGCGCCCTCTTTCCCAGCTTCTCCAAGACGATCTCGGTGTCGTCTGGGAGCGCATCGACGACGGCTTCAACGCTGGTCGCCGGCGTGACGGGCTGGACGATCTACGTGACGAACATCGAGGTGTCGGTCACGCAAGACGGCGCGACGGCACTCAAGGTGCAAGACTCCACAGGGTCGGTGATCTTCGTACACGTTGTCTCGCCTGGCCTGGTTCGCCAGTCGGCGGACTTTGGCGAGAACGGGATCGCGTGTACAGAGGGTTACGGGCTTCAGTACGTCAACACGACGGCAGCCACGGCATTCGCGTGCAAGGCTGTGGTCGAAGGCTACATGCGGCAAACGTCGCCGGTGACGGTGGCGGCGCATCAATCGGGCGTGATGCCCTGACGGAGGCTGACGTGCCCGGCCCTGTTTTCTTGCTTCAGATCGTCTCCCCGGAAGGTGAGGTGGCTCGCTTCCCGGGGGGTGGTCTTCTGGAACGCAACCTGATCGACGACATCGTGATGCTCACGTCCAGGCGGCTGTCCTGGTGGAACACCAAGCGGAGCGTCGAACAGGCTGTCCGTGATGCGACGGCGGAAGCCATCCTTGCGCTGAAGCGGGAGACGGTCGGGATCGTCATGCGCTGACGATCCGATGGACGGCTATCCGCCTTTCGCTAATCTCGTCTACGACGCCGGGACGATGAGTTGGGTCCGGATGACCCAGCCCCTCGTCGATTCGCTGACCAGCAACCTCTACCTGGCAGTGGATGGTGTCGAAGGTCTGCTCACCGACATCAAGGCGCAAAACGCGGCGAACCTCGACGGGGCGCCGCGTGATGCGTTCTCCCGCTGGCGCGTGTCCGATCCGGTGACGATGTTCGATGCCTCATTCGAGTACGGCATCGATCCCGACCAGTTCGAGACGGTCACGGCCAGCACGGGGTCGGTGACGCACTCCACGGCTTCAGGCGTCGTTCTCCTCCAGGCGGCTGCCTACGCCAACTCCACGGCGATGCTGGTGTCGCGCCAGTACCATCGGTATCAGCCTGGCAAGAGTCAAATGGTGGTCCTGACCGGGCGCATCGGCACAGCCGTGGCCGGCGCGACGAAGCGGATGGGCTACTTCGAGGTGAACGACGGGATCTACCTGGAGCAGGAAGGCACCAACGGGCTGTACTGGGTGCGCCGGGACTCCACTAGCGGGTCGGTGGTCAACAATCGAGTCGCCCAGGGGGACTGGAACCTCGATCCGCTGAACGGCAATGGACCGTCTGGCCTGACGCTGGACGTGACCTCCACCAACATCATCTTCATCGATCTCCAGTGGCTCGGCGTCGGGCGCGTGCGGTGCGGGTTCGACATTGATGGCGTCGTCGTCTACGCCCATGAGTTCCTGAACGCCAACCGGGGCCAGGTGCGGCCCTACATGAAGACGGCGAACCTGCCTGTGGCCTGGGAGATCGTGGGCGGCGGGACGCTGGCGTCTACAGAGGCGATCTGCTGCACGGTGATCTCTGAAGGCGGGTTCGAGGAGAGCCGTGGCGAAAGCTGTGCGGCGTCCGCCACAACCGGGCGCACCGTGGGCACCAGGCGCGCGTTGCTGTCCATCCGTCCCAAGGCGACGTTGGGCGGGCTGGTCAATCGGTCCCTGGTGCTGCCGACTGACTTCTCGCTTGTCTCCACCGGCACCAACATCGTCACCCTGATCGAACTCGTCTACAACCCGACGTTCACGGGGACGCCTACCTGGTCCAGTGCCAGCGCAGAGTCGTCGGTGGAGTGGTCGGTGCATGGTGATGCGGCGAACGGTGCCTTCACGGGCGGCACGGTGGTGGATTCGTTCCTGCTCTCTGGCACGACCAACCAGCGGCAGAACACGCTGGGCAAGATTACGGCCCGCTACCCGATTGTCCTAGATCGAGCGGGCGCGAACCCGCGCGCCCTCTCGCTGGTGGGGACGGACGTGACCGGCACGGCGACGGTATATGCCACGATGACCTGGCGGGAGATTCGGTAATGGCGCTGACGACGTTCCAGACACTGATCACGCGCGCTCGGCGCGCCCTGAACGAGACAACCGCGCGGTTCTGGACGGACGTGGAACTGCTCGATCTCGCGCAGATGGGGGTCGAAGATCTGTGGAAAGCGGTGAAGTCGGTCAACAAGAAGCACTTGCTGACCAGCACAACCTCCACGATCTCGGCTAGCACGGCGTACTTCGCGGCGCCCGACGACATCGCGGACATCTACGGGATCGAGCCGACGAACCCCGATACGAACGTCAACCTGCACTTCAAGAAGTCCGACTACTTCGCGGCGGATTTCCAGCGGGCCAGGTTCGCGGCGGCAGAGGATCCGCGCGAGACGGTGTGCTACTACGACATCATCGGGCCAGGCGGCAATGCGTCCTCGTCCAGCACGAAGATCTACATTGCGCCCAAGTTCTCCAGTGCGGTGGGTGTCACCCTCTACTACGTGCCCACGCTGTCGTCGGCGTCCACGTCGAGCTACAACCCGATTCCTGGCGCGAGCGACAATGCCGTGATCGCCTGGGTGGTCGCCTTCGCGCGGGCGCGGGAGCGTGAGGATCGGGCGCCGGATTCGGAGTGGCTGGCGATCTACAACACGGAGAAGCAGAACCTAGTCACGTCGGTCTTGGACCCGCGTGACAAGAACGAGGAGAACTACGTCGAAGGCGTCTTTGAAGGGATGTGGCCGGTCTAAATGCCTGGCAAGATCGACATCTACAACCTCGGCCAGATCGGCGTCGATCTTGTCGAGAGTCCCGTCCACAAGAAGGACGGCGCGTTGATCTCTGCCCAGAACGCGGCGCATCGGCAGGAAGAAGCGGAAGGCGGGCTGGCGAAGCGTGCCGGGATGACGAAGCTGAACAGCACAGCGTCGGCAGGGGCGATCTACTCGATGTTCGTCGTGCGTCTGACGGATCCGATTCCTGGGGATATTGACTGATGCCTGGCAAGGCAGACATCTACAACCTGGGCGAGAAGGGGGTCAACCGGGTCAAGAGTCCGGTGCATCTCGTGGACGGGGAACTGACGACGGCGCAGAACGCGCAGATCATCCCCTATCACGGCCAGCGTGCCCTGGCGAAGCGGCGCGGCATGACCTTGCTGAACGCCACGACGGCGGCTGCCGGCGCGATCATGAACTTCTTTCGCGTCTCGCTGGTGGATCCTGACCCGACTGACGTGGATCCGGTGCCGTCGCCTGACGCCCTGATGCTCTACATCCCCTGGAACACCGTGTTTCGGACCTACCACAAGTTTCCGCCCGATACGCCCGATCTCACGTCGGCGTCCTGGTTGAACATTTCTGAGCAGTTCGAGAACTACGGGTTGCCCGGCGAGCAGAACCTGATCTTCCGACTGCCCAGCACGGGGAGCGTCGTCTGGTATCCGGCGACGGAGCGCGGCGGGACGTGGGAGCAGTACGACGCCAATACCGACACGACAGCCTCTGGCTTCACGTTGCCCTCGACGGGATCGAACGGATCTGTCTTGGAAACGCACGGCTGGATTCGCAGTTACTGCACAGACGGCACCAACATCTACGTCTCGGCGGATTATGGCGGCACGTTCGCGCCCGTGGCTGTGTACAAGTGCGAGCAGGACGGCACGGTGACGCTGGTTGGGCAGGAGTTCTCGTATGCCGGCGGCACCGGGCCTGGAGGCATTCCGCGCATTGATGCTGATCACGCCGGAGAGATCATTACCTGGTGGAACGGTCGTCTGTGGACGGTGGGCATCGACACAGACAATTACGCTACGTTCGAGATGGTCGTCTACTCCATCGACCCGGCTACGGAGTCGGTCTGGACGCTGGATCACCATGAAGCGAACACTGACGAATACGGCACCTACGTCCCCAGCGTGAACGGGGCCGGTGATTACCTCTACGCCTGCTTCTTCACGTATAACCTGGGCGTTCCTCGCCGGCATGTGATCTTCAGCCGCTCGACCGGAGGCACCTGGACCAAGCGGATCGAGGAGAACATCTCCACCTCGCTGCCGTACTACGACTACACCATCATGCGGGCGATCTATGGCAGCGGCAGCACGGTGCTGCTGACGGATCCGTATCGCCAGTTGTGGTCCACCGATGCGCTCGCAACGTGGACAACGGCCAGTACCAACTCCACCTGGCGCTACTACACCGATGTCCTGGAATGCGCTGGCAAGCTGTACTATGCGACCTGGGAACTGTCGTCGCCCTGGACGTATCGGGTCCATGAGCTTTCGACTGCCGGGGTGTCCAGTGAAGTGACCTCTAAGAGCGTGTCCACGTCGCTGCGCGCCTTGCTGTTGGGGGAAGTCTGATGCCGTACTACCTGCTTCATGCCGGGACTGCCCTCCAGAAGATGTCCGTGACGGGGAACGTCAAGACGCTGACGTTGCCGGCGGGCGAAACCGTCTCCGCCTCCGTGCGTGCGCGGTTCGCCATGCTCGACAACATCGTGGTGGTCGTCAACGCCCCGTCCGTCAACATGCAGATCTGGGGCGCTGACTACTCGGTGCGGCCCCTGAGCCTGACCGGGCCAGGCACGGCGTCCGTCACCGCTTCTGCCGGCGCCGCCGGCAATCCGCGCGGAACGTATCGGTATCGCTACACCTACTGCGTGACAACGGGGTCGGTGGTCCTCTCGGAAAGCCCCTGGTCGGATGCGTCGGACCCGGTGACGGTGGACAACCAGCAGATCTCGGTGTCCGGGATCACTACGTCCAGTGACGCCAGCGTCACGGCCCGAAAGCTCTACCGCACAACGAACAATGGGGCGGAGTACTATCTGGTCACGACGATTGGGGACAACTCGACGACCAGCTACACCGACAACTCCAGCGACTACGATCTGGCGTTGCTGGCGGAGATCGAACCCAAGGGCAACCCGCCCGGCGTGGATTCGACGGATCGACTGCGGGTGATCACGGCTTGGAAGGACCGGCTGTGGGCTTCGCCGGCGAACGATCCGGATCGCATCTACTTCTCGGGCAACCGGCAGCACTCGTCCTGGCTGGAGGACGACTACCTCACCGCCAAGCCGGTCGGGGAGGACGAGATCGGCGTGGTCGGCTTCATGGCCCGCCGGGATGAACTGGTCGTTGCCAAGCGGCGGCGCCTGATGAAGATCATCGGGGACAGCCGCGCCAACTTCCAGATGATCCTCATCGCGGAGGGGGTCGGTGGCGTGTCCCAGGAAGCCATGATCGTCGTCCGCGACACGGCGTACTTTCTGGCGGAAGACGGGTTCTACGAGTACGGCCCCAAGGGGCTGGTGTCCCTGTCGCGTGACCAGGTGCATCCCTGGTTCACGACGGACGACTTCTTCAACCGGGCCAAGTTCACCGACGCCTTCGCCTACTGGAACCCGTTTTACGACGTGATCCACCTCCACCTGGCGGCGGCGAACTCGAACAATCTGGATCGGTGGGTGACATACGACCTAGCGCGGAAGCTCTGGCTGGGTCCGCACCTGACGGCAGCGTTCACGCCCACGGCGGGCGCCCTCCTGGATGACGCCAACCTGTTCCCGATTCCGGCAATGGGGTCGTCGTCCGGGTCCGTCTACCTTCAGAACTCCACTACGTCGTCGGACGCTGGCTCGGCCATCGACTTCGACGTGTACTCCAAGTTCCACAGCGGGAACACCCCGGACATCCACAAGTACTTCGCGGAGTTGGCGGTCATTACAAAGGTGGAGTCCACGGGGAGCCTGACGATCACGCCCACGGTGGGGGATCTCAACTCGTCGGCCTCGACAGCGTTCACGCACAACCTGACGCTTGGGCGCGAGCGGCTGGGGCGCATCGGCCTGGGCCGGTTCGTCCAGTTGCGCTTCCGGCAGTCTGACAACAATCAGGGGGTCGAACTCTACGGCTACGAGATCCCCTTCCATGAACTTGGGCGGCGCTGATGGCGATCAACCAGCAGTATAAGCCGCACCCGATTCGGGATCCGTTCACGGCAGAGGATGTCGATTACAACTTCGATCTCCTCTACCGGATGATCAAGGATCTCGTCGTGTTCGTCGGGGATGTCCTTCAGGTGCCCAAGGGGGGCACGGGCATCAGCAACTACCTGACGGGCGACATGCTCTATGCCGACTCGGCTACGACGCTGGCGAAGTTGTCGGCAGTCGCCACGGGGTCCGCCATTATCTCCCAGGGCACGCAGACGCCTCCGGTGTGGGGCAAGATCAACCTGGTCGATCCGCTGTCCCACCTGACCGGGTTCACGGCTAAGGGGGATCTGCTCACCTACGACGGCTCGGATTACACCCGGTTCGAGGTCGGAACGAGCGGCTACTACCTGCGCTCGTCGTCGTCGGCGTCCTCCGGCCTGGAGTGGGCGGCGGTCAGTGCCGGTGGGGGCGGGGATCTTGATACCATTCTGACGGACGGGGATCACGTCATGCTCGACGATGACGGGAATGTCCTCTACTCGGGGTAGCTGATGCCGAATATCTCCTCCGCCACAACGATCAACTCGGTCCAGTTCACCCAGCAGAGTACGACGCCGGTTACTCCGTCCGCCGGCTACCTGCGGCTCTACGCCAGCGGCTCGACACTGCGGGTGGTGGACGATTCCGGGCTGGACTACCAGTTGTCCACCGGCTCGGCGCCGGATCTGTCGGCTGTCACCTTCGTCACCATCTCCACGTCCAGCCTGACAACCAACGAGCGTGTCCTGACGGGCACGGCGAACCAGATTTCGGTGACGGACGGAGGAGCCGGTGTAGCGGTCACGCTGGCGACTCCCCAGGATCTGCACACGGGCGCGTCCGTTTCGTTCTCGACGGTTTCCGCCAGCGGCGTGACGGCTTCGGTGGTGACGGCTTCGTCCATCCGGGCGACAACGGTGTCAGTCGGCACCGGGGCGAATGCGTCGGCCAGCGTGACCATGAGAGGCCAGTACTTCTCGGAACTGGTCCAGGCAGGCACAGCATCGACGGATTCAACGATCAACTGGTCGAGCGGCAACGAGCATCGGCTGGTCCTGGGGGCCAACATCACCCTGACCTTCTCGAACGGGGTGACGGGCGGGCGCTACGTCCTGCTGCTGGTGCAGGACTCGACAGGCAGCCGCACCGTGACCTGGCCTGGCGCCGTGAAGTGGGGCAACGCTGGCGTCTCGACCCTTTCAACGACGGGTTCCACGGTGGATCTATTCACGTTCCTGTTCGACGGCACCAACTACTTCGGGAACGCTTCGCTGGGGTTCTAAATGGCGCGATTGGCAGCGGCGGCAACTGGCGTGTTCTCGTCGAGCGGGACGTGGGTGGTGATCGACGCCGCGACGGCGCTCGTGACGGAAGGCGGCACGGCGCAGACGAACCTCACGACATCCAGCGGGAACTCGGCCAATATCACGCCCACGTCGAACATCACGATTGACGCCATTGCGATTCGGATCGGCTCTGTCGGTGGCGCGACCGGCACGCTGACGATGACGCTGTACAACGTGACGACGACGGCATCCGTCGTTGCGGTGAACGTGCCGATTGCCGATCTGCCCACAGCGTCGAATGCAACCGGCAGCCGCGCCGGCTGGTTCTTGATCTCGACGGGCGACCAGAACCTCACGTCTGGATCGAACTACCAGGTGCGCCTGAACGTGTCGGTGGGATCGTCCACGATTGGCGTGCAGACCAACGGCACGGCAGCAAACTGGCAGCATTTGTTTCGGACCAAGACGGCCCAGGCTCCGGCGGCTGGGGACGATCTATTCGTCATGGGGCTGTGGACATCTTCTGGGACGTGGACGCAGTACGCCGTGACGATGGACTGGACGACCGGATCGACCGTGTTCGGGTCGAATCCTGGGGCTGGTGTCGAACGATCTGGCATCTTTGTCTGCAAAAGCTCGGTTTCGTGGCAGAACTCCGGTTCGACTAACTATGCCCTGAGCGTGGCTGGGAACGTGACGATCTCCTGGGGCGGGACGTGGGAGATGGGCACGTCCGGGGCGCCGTGTACGGCGTCCTCGACGATGACGCTGCAATTCAACACGACAACCGGGTACGGGCTGATCGCCCACATCGGGGGCACCATCAGCACGTTCGGTCTGGCACGCACCAGCGGCAAAAACGTGAGTTGGACGATCCTCACGTCGGATGCCACATCGGGATCGACGACGACGTATGCCGTGCAGGATGACACGGGTTGGCTGACGGGCGACACGGTGTACATCAGTTCGACGGATCCCTCTGATGGCGCCAAGGCGGCGGAGCTTACGCTGTCAGGAGACGCCGGCACCAACAGCATCCCTGCGACGACGGCTTCAGCCAACTACGAAGGCACCTGGCCCATTCCGGCGGTCCTGGCGCTGACGAAGATGAACGTGATCATCCAGTCAGACAACTCGGGCCGCGCTGCGTTGTGTATCGTCTACGGGGCTGGCGCCTGGAACGCGCAATGGTTGTTGTTCAACTATGGGGGCGTGACGTTCAACGCGACGACATCGAATATGGCGTGGCGCTATGTCTGCTCAAACAACAAAGCGGCCACACTGACGACGTGGAACTTTGCCGTCACGGGCACGGTGGGTGGCACCGTGTCGCTCAAGGACATGGTGTGGATTGGCAACGCCAGCATTGCTGGCTTCAGCATCAACATGGGGGCGGGCAGCGATGTCACAAACTGGACGATCAACGATCTGATCGTGATCTGCGACGGCACTTCTGCTTCGTTGTTGTACTGCCCCGGACCATTTGCGTCCCTCAAGGGGCTGAAGTGCATGGGTGGAGACGGGTATCTGAATCCAGGCACGCGCATCGCCGGCCAACTCCCCAGTGATTTCTTGCAGGACTCCTGGCAAATTGGAAACGGGGGGTTGGGCAACAGGATCGATTTCGGGTTCGACATGTATGGCGTCACGATCACTGGGTTTCGGGCGTATGTGTCGGGCGGAGGATCGGGCATCGGCGCCGCTGCGGGTGAGTGGTATGACGTGACGTTCCTGAACTGCATCTTCATGGCGGTGGACAACCCCCTGTTCAGTTTGGCTAATGATTTCTCGCACACCAACGTCGTCTTCGACAACTGCGTGTTCGGGTATCCGGGGGCTGGCACTTGGAACCTCTACGGTACGTTTGGGAACTTCAATTTGGGTCACTTGGATCACACGTACTACAGCTGTGACCTAGAGGCGACGACGGCGACTGGTGTGGGTCCGGCCTACCTAATGGTGCTGGCAGGCGACGGTGGGGTTGGGTCTGCTCCAGACATCAGACTCTCGTTTCTGCACTGCAAGACAGCGGCGGCGCTGGTGTACGGAGATCCGGATGGTGTGTACTCGCCGTCTTCGTTTGTGTCCTCAGTGAACCACAACCGATCCAACACGGATCATCGCATCACCTGGCTGTCGAAGGGGATCGGCACCGGATCGGCGGTCAACCTCACGCAGACGGACGCGACCGTCTACAACACGGCGGCGCCTTCGGAGAAGATGACGCCGATGTCAGCGTCTGTGAAGTTGCCGTCCTCGGTGAAGCGCGTTGCTGTGTCTTCTGGCAGCACGGCGGCGATCACCGTCTATGTGCGGAAGTCGGCCACGTACAACGGGGCGGAACCGCGTCTGATGATGAAGCGGAACGATGCGGTGGGCGTGACGGCGCTGACGGTCGGGGACACGATGACGGCAGCCGTCGAGAACTGGGAGCAGTTGAGCTACACGACGCCGACGCCGACTGGCAACGGGGTGCTGGAGTTCTACGTGGACTGCGACGGGACGGTCGGCTACATCAACGTCGATGACTGGAGTGCAACCTAAATGGCAGCCGTGGATCCGGAAGGCGCCCAGAAGTACTGGCACCCATTCGGCGGCACGTTTGCCACGCTGAAGCGCACCGGACTGGATCCGGGATCCCAGAAGTACTGGGTCGCCACACCGCGCGGCGATAACGACCAGGCGACAACCCTGGACGGCTTGCTGGGATCGACGACGCCCCCAACACCGGGCGGGCCGACTGGATTTCCGGCGCTGACCGTTGCCCCGTAGAATAGACACGCGAGGGAGAGAGTCCGATGCCTGTGAGTCCAATTTTCGGCGGGTTGTACACTCCGGCCCTGAACCCAGGGTTCAACGCCAACATCACCGGGCAGGGGGCGGGCGTGTACAACGACCCGACGACGCCTCCAGCCACGACGATGGATGCGGCTGGGCGCGTGTGGCAGTTCCACCCAGAGAATGCTGAGGGCACGCAGGGGATCTGGGAACAGACGACGCCAGTCTGGCAGAAGTACCTCGACGCCTTCATGGGGCAGATCGGGACGGGGGGCGGGGCGGGGGCCGCGCCTGGCCTCCCAGGTCGGGAGGCGGCGCCAACGGTCAAGGCTGTCGCCCCGTCCCAGTCGGAAGCCTTCGGGCGCGCGAAGGACGCCAGTTCGCGGATCTATGGCGCGGCGATGGAGCAACTGAAGGATCAGATGACGGCAGCGGGAATCTCGGGCAGCGGCGTTGAGGGGCGCGAGATGGGCAACCTGATGTCCGATGCCGCACGCTACCAGTCGGACGCTGAACTCCAGCAGCAACTGGAAGCGCAGAAGCAAGCCTGGGAAGCCGCCAAGGGTGGCTACGAGGGTGCCATCGACCAGCGAGGCCAGGACATCAGCGGCCTGACCAGCATCTACTCCACGCAGAACCAGAAGTTGAGCGGCCTCTTTGACCTGATCGGGAAGTTTGCCGGCGGCGGGATGTCCGGGGTGCCCACCTCGACCGTGCCCGCCCAGAAGTCGAAGTCGGCGCCGGCGCCAGGCGGGCTGTCGGTCAACTGGCCCGGCATGAGGTACTGAGATGCCTTACGCCCAAGCAGAGACACAAGCCTGGGTCAA
>Ga0079037_100000113_pt1 | contig 28116 bp, 27 predicted proteins | sample Mud3Dept4metaG_FD_71479 | JGI IMG/M metagenome (GOLD analysis project Ga0079037, IMG submission 71479) | Freshwater wetland microbial communities from Ohio, USA, analyzing the effect of biotic and abiotic controls - Mud 3 Core 4 Depth 4 metaG | ecosystem: Environmental > Aquatic > Freshwater >... | reverse complement strand
CGCCACCGCTTCCCGCGGTGCTGGCCGTGCTCATGGTGCTTGGGTTCAAGTACATGGGCGGACTGCTCTGCCGGCTGCTCTTCCGGGAGAAACGGGGGGTTCCGGAGACGGCAGCATGCATTATCCTGGCCATGGCGTTGGTAGCAGCAGGCCTGCAGATCATGGGTGTTCTGTGGCAGCTTCCACTCCTGCCACTCAGGGTGATGGCCTGGACGATCGCAGCCCTGGGCCTCCTCGAACTTTGGTTCTTCGTCTCCAGGTTCCTTGGAGCAGCGCAGTGGAAAGGGTTCTTGCCTTTGTCCACTGAACTGCACTGGTGGGAGCGGAGTGGGTCAGCCATCTCCGCAGCGACACTCTTCTTTCTCTGTTTGATGGCCCTGGGGCCACCGACCGATGCAGACTCTCTCGATTACCATCTGGGCGTTCCCCTGGAGTTCCTGCGGCGTGGAGAGACATACGCGAGGCTTGACTGGTTCCATGCGCGACTCATCGGGTCAGGAGAGTTTCTGAACATGCTCGGCCTGGCAGGTGGCACAGACTCACTCGGTGCCGCACTGTCAGGTGCAGGCCTTGTTGTGCTGGCCATGGTGTTAACCGCGGTTGTCCGGAAAGAGCGCGACAGGGTCTTTGTCCTGGGCCTCCTCATGAGTTGCCCGTTCCTGCTATTCCTCGTGCCGAACCAGAAGCCCTTCATGTTGCCGGTGGCAGCGACCACTATTGCATTGGTGCTCACCAGGGGGCGCGTTCGCACGTTTGACGGCAGGACCCTCTTCCTTGCGTTGGGGTGCACTTTTTTTGCCATGTCATGTAAGTACTCGTTCCTTCTGTCCGGTCTGGTAGTGCTTATCGCATGCCTTGCAGCGGCGTACCGCTCCCACAAAGTGCGTGTTGCGATAGGCCTGGCCGCACTCCTATACGCCCTGCTTCTTTTTCCTGCCCACGTTCAGAAACTCTTGTTTTACGGCGATCCCATCTCACCGATGCTTGAACAGTTCAGGCAGGAGCCCGACCAAGGAGTCGTACGTTTTGCCTCGTTCCTGAGATACTACGGTGTGTCCGGATTCCCATTCCCCATCAGTATCATTCTGCCTGATTCCGCCGGGGCTGTCAGCTCGGTGCTTGGGCTGGGAAGCTTGGCGTTGATTGTTGTCCTGCTCAACGCCAGATCATCATGGCTGTTCGTGGGTTCTGCGGCTGGTGCGCTAGCGATTCTCTTTCTAGCTGGCGCTCGCTCTGCCGGATACTTTCTGGAAGCCTACGTCTGGTTTTCTTTTGCTGCGGCCTACGCAGCATGGGGGCGGTGCAAAGAACTACTGTCACGGCTTGTGCTGGCTCAGGGAGCGTTGACACTTCTACTCGCAGCCTACGGTGCCGCCACCATCTTTCCCGGTGCCTTGACCGCCGGGCTTCGCGACAGCGTGATGGAACGATCCGCCCATCAGTATACAGTCATGGTCTGGCTGGACAGAGTCTTGCCTGCCGACAGGGTGATGCTGAGTACGCTCCGGTCACACGCTTTGATGCCGCGTGCGTTTGTGGCCAAGGATATTCTTACCTGGACGGACTGGGAGTCTCCGGCCGAGACGCAGAAGGCTGGCGGCCTGCTCAAGGAGAAAAAGATCAATACACTGGTTATGGAGCCTTTTGTTGCGGAAAAATTTGCCGACAAACTCTGTATGGATATCCGGGGGAGGATGGCGGGACCGGAACGCTTCAGGACCGCGACCCGGAATCCGTGGAACAGGGGTGCCGAGTTTGACCTGGCTGTCTTCGATGCGCGCACCAATGACAAGGCGCCAAGCCAGGAAGACTTTGCGCTGAAGAGGTGAGTCTGCCGTGGAGAGTTATTCAGCGCAGCTAGGGTCTCAGGGGGCACCGCAAAGAATCCGCCGAAAGAAGCGTACCCTCAAGGGAAAGATAAAACGTTTTTTCAAGAAATCCGGAAGAGACAAGAAGGTTTTTATCGCGGCCGCGGGCGTCGTGGCCATTGTGCTGGCCTTTTTCCTGTACGACCTGCTGTTTGCCGTCTTTCCTCTAAAATTGAAGTAGAGATATTTCTGAGTACTACTTGGCGGGTGGCTCAGAGTTTTTCAGACCTGATTCTGCGAGGCTGACAATAACGCTACTCCCTGCTCGGCCCTTGACCTTCTGGTACTGAGCCTTGGCATCCTCGTTCTTCCCCTGGAGGTAATAGATCTTTCCCAGGTAGAGCAAGGCGATCTCCTCGATTCCGTTGCGACCGGATGTAGAAAGTCCTTTGAAAATCGATTCAGCCTTCTTCAGTGAATCTTCTTTGCCTCCCGATGCATACTCCTGGAAAGCCTTGATGCCCTCTGCCAGGCGGTACTGCATCTCCTCGTCCACCCTCGCCTGGTAGATTCTGACACCTGTTATGGCGACCGCTATGACTGCAAGTACGACGAGGCCGATAATGCAGAGCCGTGCATGTTGCTTCACCCATCCCGTCACTCGCTCAATCGCGAGGAGCACGATATCAGGTTTCTTGAGTTCCTCTTTTACCTTCTTCTTGGTCACGAGGAGTATTCCATCACACCGGCGCTCTGATGTCAACAGTGGGACGAATCCGTGAGGCGGGTCAACGTTTCGCCAACTCGCGCGCCGCACTGGTATAAATTCTTGCCCGTCGCGGATTGGCTTCCCCCATTATCGACGAGAGCTGCTCATCGCTCAGCCTGGAAAGCCCTTCCACAGATCGGATCCCGTGCTCCCGCAGTTTTATGGCGTTGGAAAGACCCAGCCCCCTAAGGTGAAGGAGGTTGAGGGTTTCCCTTTCTTCGGGGTTCAAGGACCGCGGGTCTATTGCGAAGCTTGTCTCAATGCCAGCCCGTTTCACGGCTTCCCGGCTCTCATCAGTCAGGAAGGGTAGCCCTTGAGCGGAGGCCAAGTAAGAGAAGATCGTATGCCGGTCGATCATGGCGAACGAGCCAGATGAGAATATCAGGGCTATGGCGGCCACGGCCCAGCGATGGCGCGCCACGTGCGTACTCTCGCTCACGAAATTGCGCGCGAGAACCGCTTCTACGGCAAAGAGCACAAACCCCACGTATCCGAACAGAGGCATCTCGAAAATCTTCAAGCTCTCGAAGAAGGGGACGGTATAAACCCACTTGGAAATGGCCCAGTAATTCCAGGACTCCCAGAGAAAACCGCATACAAGCCCTGAGAGAAGTGTCGAAAGAAGGTTGCCAATCTTCCCTTGCTCAAGCTCCCTTGTAAAGCATGAATAGCCTCTCGCATAGCAGTACCACTCCCCAACAGGGATGAGAAAGATCCAGGCACACGAGAAGAGATAGGTGGGAAAGAGCATCAGGAGAAGAAAGAGAAGTGTGCTCAACGGGAAAGAATAGGGTAGATACGGGCGGAGCTTAATGGGTCTGATGGACACAGCCCCAAGCAACGCGCTTATGGCTTCCTTGGTCACGTATATGGCCGGGATAACCGTGCCGTAGGCTGCGAGATAGCCAAAGAAACGAATCAGGCCGCTGTCGGGTATGTTGATGTAGTACCAGTTCTCTATGCGCAGGTTGACGAGCTCGAATATGCACCAGAACGCCGACGAGACGACTATCCAAAACGGGAGGCTGCCATTGAATACAAGAAGGCGCTTTCTTTTGAGGGCCAGGGAGGAGTCGACAATTGCGATGTAAGACCACCACGACAGCACATAAAAATTGTACATGAACGGCTCCACGCGAAAGGCCAGGAGCAGATAGCTCGCCACGTGTACGATAGCCGCAAGAAGCAATAAGATTAAGGGGGAATTCACATGCCTAGGAGTTGCCGGGCTCTTTGGAAGGATTCTGCTGGCTTTCCGAAAAATCTGAAGGTGGCAATTTCACGCGCACGCCTCCGGTGTACCTCTGCATGTAATAGCCTTCAGAGAGAGAGTTTATCTTGACACCCTGCTTGAGGTAGGACGAGGCGTGGATGAACTTATCATCGCCGATATATATCCCGACGTGGGTCGGATAGTTCAAGTGACGTTTTGTCCTGAAGAAGACAAGGTCTCCTGTGGTCAACTCGTTCTTGGAAACTTTCACGCCCGCGTAATACTGCTCCCGGGCAATGCGCGGCAACTCGACTTCAAATATCTCATATATTTTCTTTACGTATGCTGAACAGTCAAGACCGCGGACCGAATCCCCGCCAAACCTGTACGGGGCTCCCGTGAAACTCTTGGCCACCTTCACGAGCATACCCCGCTCCTCTTCACTTCTCCACTTCCCAAGTTGGCACTTGCCCGATTCACTGAGGGCGACAAACTCTCCTTCGTCAGCCGGCTCTGGTTTGGGTAACCGTATCACCTTTCCCAATGCGAGATTCCTCTTTTTGAGGTCGTTGAGGTCGATGATTTCATCCTCTTCAAGATCAAACTTAGCGGCAAGGCTCGCGAGGGTGTCGCCCTTCGCCACCCTGTACGTGATGAACTCCTCATCAACTTCGATGATAGCTGTCTTTACAGGCGCCTGTTTCCGATTTCCCTTGCTCTTTGACTTCTCCTTCGGCTTTACCGACAACCCGGAGTCTGCGCTGACCACAATCGTCTGCCCTGGCTTCAGCTTCGTGCTCGTCAACCCGTTGAGGTCTTTTAACTGTCCGACCGATACGTGATACTTTTTTGATATGCTCTGAAGGGTGTCGCCACTCTTCACCTTATGAGTGACATCGCACAGTGCAAACGTGGACGTACACAGAAAGAGGAAAAAAGCGCATAGACCTATCCCGAGAGTTTTTCCCACGACCCCACCCATGTTTCGTATTTTGTAACCCACGCACGCCTGCCTGTCAAGAAATTTCTTTCGACTTCTTTTTTTCTATTGACATTCATCCGCTATCTTGCCATATCTATACTTGTTGCTCATATTCATTAGAAGGAGGGATCTGGGATGCCTGCAAAAGTGGACGAAGAAACCTGCACTGCATGTGGAGCGTGTGCCGAAGTTTGCCCTGTGGATGCAATAACGGTTGAAGACGCCGCGAAGGTAGACGCTGAGCTCTGCACTGAGTGTGGGGCTTGCGTGGAAGAATGCCCAGTAGAGGCGATTTCATTGCAGGAGTAACGCTCTTTTGAACAGAATATAAAAGGATGGGACGAACCCATCCTTTTATATTGCTCTTTCTGTACTTTCTCTTACAAGCTTCTTGCAACCACCTCTGAGATGTCGAGAGCCTTCATCGACTCCGACTTCTCTTTGTCTTTTATCGCGTCCTCCATCATGATGAGGCAGTATGGACAGGCCGTGATCAGCGTGTTTGCTGAGACGCCGATGGCATCGTCCAGGCGCAGGTGGTTGATTCTCTTGTGATGTTCTTCCATCCATATCCTTCCGCCACCGCCTCCGCAGCAGAACCCTTCATCGTGGCAACGCGGCAGGTCGACATATTGCCCCTTGGCGACTCCACGAGCCAGGTGTCTCGGCTCATCAAATACCCTGTTTACACGTCCGAGGTAACAGGGGTCGTGATACGTGGTGATGCCTTCCAGGGAAGGTGCGAGTTGGATCTTGCCCTCCTTGGCCAGCATCGAAATCAACTGCGTATGATGGTAGACCTCGAACGTACCGCCCAACTGTGGATAGTCATTCTTCAGGGTATTATAGCAGTGAGGGCAAGCGGTCACGATTTTCTTGACCTTCAACTCATTCAGGAGTTCCACGTTCCCGGCAGCAAGCTCCTGGTACTGATACTCATTGCCGGTTCTGCGCAGCGGATCACCACAACACTTCTCTTCCGGCCCGAGGACGCCAAATGAGACACCTGCCTTCTCGAGAATCGTCGCAACGGCTTTGGCAATCTTTCTGTTTCTGTCATCCAGGGAAGCGACACACCCCACCCAGTACAGGTACTCAACTTCTTCGTCGGTTGCCTTTTTGACGTTCAGGCCTTCTGTCCACTCAAGCCGCTGCGCCTTCCCCATACCGTACGGATCGAAGCGTGTCTGCAGGTTCTTGTAAAGGAGCTTCATCTCTGAAGAGACCTTGGAGAGCGTCATGATGAGATAGCGCCGCATCTCCAGGTTTTTGTCGTACGTCGGGATTGAAACAGGGCAGTTCACCTGGCAGGAAAGGCACGCGGTGCAGGACCAGAGCGTCTCTTCGGCAATCACCTTGTCTATCAGCCCTTCTTCGTTTTTCACGCCTTTACAGAACTGCTGCCACTCGCCTTTCAAGTCCTGGACGAGCTTCTTGGGCGACAGAGGCTTTTCGCTGAGATGTGCCGGACAGCGGTCCTGGCACCTGCCGCAGCGCGTACATGCATCGAGGTCGAAGATCTGCCTCCAGTTGTAGCCGTTGATCTGGTTGACGCCGAATTCTTCTGCGGTCTCGAAATCTGCGATTGGGGTGACTGCGCCGCGGGGCGTGTCTTCAACACCCCTGAACATCATGTTGAACGAAGAGGTGATGATATGCAAGAGCCGGGCATAGGCGATATACGCTATCAATCCGAAAGAGAGCAGCATGTGGATGTACCAGAAGCCGGCGTGAAACGCCTTGACGCCGTCCTTGGTGAGGTTGAGGAACAGAGAGGAGAGAAAGTAACCGACAAAACTGACGCGCTCGAACTCGGGCTGCGAGAATGCTATGCGTGCTGCTTCGGCGAGAAACCCGGTAAGAAGTACCACGAAGATCCAGATGAGTGTAATCAGGTCTTCAGGCTTGTTGTCCAGCCTTTCCGGTCTTGTCACGTAGCGACGAACAAAAGCCATGGCCACGCCCACCATGGCAGCAAGGCCGGCCGCGTCAAGCAGGAACGAGAAGATGAGGTAGAAGTTGCCATGCAGAAACCCCACCTTGAAGAGGGGCTGCAACACGTCATCTTCAACCGCCACGAGAAACGTTCCTATGGCGAGAACCAGAAAACCCCAGAAGATGAGCAGGTGCATATAGCCAGGGTAGCGTTCACCCATTTTCAGGATAGACTTGTGAAGGACAGCGCTCTTTATGAAATAGGTGATCCTTTCACACAACCGGTCAGTGAACCGGAACGGCGTGCTCTGGCCTATCCGCCACATCGCGTAGCGCCTCTTCAGTCCGTAGATTACGATGATAAAGGTAACTATCATGAGTACATAGGTGATCCAGCGTGCTCCTTGCCCAACATTCCAGAATATTTCCCTGCCGATATCCATCTAAGTGCCTCCTGCCTTTGGTTTCCTAATTTATATGTGAAAACATACACAAAGTCAACAAAAAATCGGGCCAGCTTTAAGCCGCTTAGTCCGACCTCCGAACGGTTTGCCACAATTGGCTCTGTGGTCCACAGTGTGAAGGGCTAGCCAGGGGCATATCAGTGAAGCGGAAGCACCAAACTGAAAACAACCTTGTCTGTAATCAACCAGACCGGCGGAACTAATCGAACAATTCCGAAACGGAGGGGTTGCTAAAATCATTGGTTTTTCGTTGACATCACTGGATACATTGACTAAGCTTTTCGCTATGCAGGGATTTTTGTCTTCCGCGAAGCGCTTCTTGCGGGAAATGTTCTCAGAATTCTACGACTATTTCTCCGAGGTTTTCCTCAGCATCATCGTAATGATCGTGGTAATGTTCGCCGGCCTCATCATAAGCTGGTTCGCGAAGAAGCTTGTCGAGAATCTCCTCGTCCTTTTCCGCTTAGACAGGTGGGCGGCCGACGCAGGAATAACGAACTTCCTCGCGCGTGGAGGCGTGAAGTCGTCACCCTCGAAGATCGTTGCGCGGATGGTCTTCTGGCTCCTTGTGATCGCGTTCTTTTCGTTTGGACTCGCCTTCATGGGCGTCACTCAGTTCGCGGAATACGCGTCTAGAATTTCCAGTACGTTGCCTCATATACTAGTTTCACTGATTATTGTTGTGGTGGGCATTATCTTCAGCACGTTCCTGAGCCGGGTGATCCACGTCACATGCGAGAACGCCAAGATCGGCTACGGCGATTTCGTAGCCAAGGCGGTGCGCATCGTCCTTGTCGTCATCACGTTTGGTATTGTGTTTGAGTACATGGGCCTTGGTAGCACCATCCTCAGCATTTCCTTTCTTATTGTCTTCGGGGGCATTGTGATGACGTTGTCCCTTGCGCTCGGCATCGCGCTCAGTCACATCATTGCCGACCTGATCAAAAGCAAGTTCGTCAACCACAGGGACAGAGACACAGGTAAAGACCAACACAAAGGTTGAGGTAAGAGATAAAGCAGGTTGAGGAGAGGACTAAAGCAAAGGTTAAGGTTGAGGAATATTAAGGTGGAATGGACAGAAAGCCGGCCGGTGTATCTTTCCAACCTTAACCTGTTTTATCCTTTGCCTGCTCTTGGCTCAACCTCAACCCGTTTTACCTCTTTCCTGTTTTCCTAAACGTATTTCAGGAGCCATTCGAGGGAGAGATTCACCGCTCTTTCCCGGTGGGCGTCATTGGTGAAAGTGTGGTCAGCCCCCTTGATAAGTTCAAATTTTTTTGGTTCCTGCGCGTTGTCGTAGATGGCCTCCCCCTCGGACCACGGGACTACCTCGTCCAGCTCACCGTGAACGACGAGTGCTCGTGAGACTTTACGGGCTTCCAACAGCAAGTCGTACCTCAGGAAGTCGTGGTAGATTGAAGGTCTGAATTCAATGCCCGAGATCGTATCATCCTGCTTTTCGTCGAGCATGTACGGTGTGGCCCAGAGCGCCACGCACCGTATCCGGGTATTCCTCGCAGCCTCCACCAGCGCTGTGGAGCCGCCGAAGCTGCTGCCGAGAATGGCTATCCTCGTTCCGTCCACCGATGCATGACCTCTTATGTGGTTGAGGATCGATTCGAGGTTGTGGATCCTGATTGTGAGCGTCGTCTCCGAGATGTTGCCCTCGCTCTCCCCGCAGCCGTGGTAATCAAAGCGGCACGCAGCTATACCGGCTGCACAGAGCCTCTCCGCGAGATAGACATACTTGGAGCTTTCCTTGGAGCTCACGAGTCCGTGGGAAAGCGCCACGCAGGGGAACTTCCCGGCCATGTCGGGAATCGCAAGGATGCCGCTCAGAGCATACTCTCCTGACTGTACTCTGAAACTTTCTATCATTTCATCTATCCTCCGTGGGATCGATCGTGTCGCTTGCTCCGGGATGGTAGGCGATGGGTTACCCTCGTGTCATGTGCGGAGGGTGACCACCCCCGCGGTGCCCAGGGAGAAGAAAAACAAGTTGGCAAACCAGGCTGAAAAGAAGGGCGGAAATATCTCGGAATAGCCCAACGAGAGAGAGATGGAGTGAAAGAACCAGTAGAGCATACCCACGCAGATGCCCCAGAAGATTCCTTTCGAGACCTGCCTGGTTTTCGAATACCGGAGTCCAACCGAGAAGGCGGCAAACACCATGATCACATTGATGAATGGAAACGCAATCTTGTTGTAAAGATCTACGAGGTATCGTCTGACGTCATGGCCGCCCCGCTTAAGACGGGTTATGTACCGCTTAAGCTCAGTGTAGCTCATCTCCTCTGGATTATGCTGGACAATCTTGAAGACCGAAGGAGGGTCTTTAAGAACCCCCTTGAGAGTGCTGTAGGAACGTTTCGACACCACGCCTTTGTCGCTGAACGTCCGTTCTACCACATCTTCAAAGACCCAGGAGGCGTCTTTCCAGACGCCTTCCTTCATATCAAGCCTCTTCTGAACGGCATACTGATCAGAGAGCTCGAATAGCGTCACGTCTTTCATCGCATCTTTCTTGCCGTCGAAGAAACCTATGTTCCAGATAGTGTTCCCGCGTTTGAACCATATCTTGTCATTCTTGAAAAACACATACGACTGTTCCTGCTTGATCTTGACCTTATAGATATAATCAGAGAGAGAGGAGGAGGCGGGCATGACCCACTCGGAAAGCGCGAACGAGAGCAGGACCAAGAGCAGGGAGAGTGCGACCAAAGGCTTCATCATGGCGAGCGTGCTGATTCCCGCAGTACGAATGAGAATGATCTCGTTTGACCTGATCATGACGATGATCAGGATCAGGATTGCGATGAGGAAGGCCAAGGGAAGAATAAGGTTGAAATAGTGGGGTATGCGCAGTGCCAGGTAGTAGATGCCATACCCAAGGTTGCGAAAGCTATGTGTGAAGAGCTCCATGCGCTCAAAAAATTCCACGATCACGAAGATGGCTATGCCGGCAAGCTCACAAAGCATGAGATACCGGAGCACGTTTCTGAGCAGGTAGCTACTTAGCTTTCTCAACGAATCTCCTGAAAAGAGGTTTCCAACCTTGGGACACACGCACCTGCTCCTCTGTATTCAAGTGTCGGAGCAGGTACAGGCCCACGGCCGCGACCAGGATGTTCGGCACGCCAGCGACAAGTGGTGGAGAAATCCTGTATTGCCTGCCAATGTTCTCGGTGAGGGCCACGAGAACGTAGTAGGCGATGAAGATGAAAAGGCTGTAGACGACACCCGAGAACTTTCCTTCAGCACGCCGCGTGATGCCAAGCGGAACGCCCACGAAAATAAATGCTGTGGCAGCAAACGGAATAGTAAACTTTTTGTACATCTCGAGGAGGAATTCATACTTGGCTCTGCCGGTCGCCGACTGATGTCTTGTGGCAAGTTCCTGGAGACTCATTTCGTGGTTCTTCCGTCTCAGTTCGCGGTTGTGCGGCAACACGTTCATGAGGTTCATGGAGAAGAGATAGTCTTTGAACCCGAGGGTCCGGTATACGTCATCCTTCTTTTCCCATCGGTGGACGCTGCCGTTATGCAGGGAGAATGAGAGATCCAGCGTGGTCGGATCGAGGTTTGCGATGCCTCTGGCAGCAGAGATCGTCTGCTTGACTCCCTCGTCTCGATCGTCGGATATGAGAATCCCCGATAGGGTGTGGTTCTCTTTGTCCACCTTCCCTATATAAATGACAACGCGGGGGATGGAGTCGTTGAATACCCCTTCTTTGTCCTCAACGGAAATGCTCTTCTTTGCTATGTCCACGAGCCTGTCGCGGAACCGATCCCCCGCTGCTGAAACGAGGACTGTGGTGTTGAGTATGCCGATGAGTGAGATGGCAAGCCCCAAGGCACCAAACGGCACGAGCAGGTAGCGCAAGTCTATGCCGTTCGCCTTGAGAGCGAGTATTTCGTTTTCGCCGGAGAGCCTTCCCAGCACAACAATGGTCGAAAGAAGGAATGCCATGGGAAACGTGAACGTCAGGTAGGCAGGGAATGAATAGAGCACCAGGAGCAGTATGTCTGACAGCTCAACCCCTTTGTTGATCACAAGGTCGGCGATGCGGCCCAGCCTGCTCACGACGAGGATGAACGTGAAGACAAAAAGGGCAAGGAAGAAGAGGGATGAGAGTTCCCCCAGCAGGTAAACATAGAGTTTTTTGTGGAGTCTTCGGAACGAGGTCACCGGATAACTCTAACATTGACAAGGTGTTATGTCAATTTGGTGACTCCAGTGGCGGCTTTGTTGACACTATTGTCCAATTCTTTTACAGTATTTCCCAATGACGAGGATTGGCGTTCTCTCCGATTCACATCTCAGCCGCGTTACTGAAGAGTTCAAACTTTTGGTGCAGGGAGTCTTCCAGGATGTGGACATCATAATCCACGCGGGTGACATGGTCAGCCGGGCAATATATGACTACCTGTGCAACTGGGACCTGCGGGCGGTGAAGGGGAACATGGATGATTTTGACCTCGACAACATCCTGCCGAGAAAAAGGATCGAGGTAGTGGAAGGGAGAAGGGTCGGCATCGTTCATGGACGTGGCGCACCGTACAGTGTCGAGCAGGTTGTCCTCTCGGAATTCACGGATATGGACATGATCATATTCGGCCATTCTCACGTGCCTACCTATACAAAGAAGGGCGACCTGATTCTTTTCAACCCGGGTGCCTTGCGCAATCCCGCCATTGGTAAGAAGACAGTGGGCATGATAGAAATAGGCGCAGAGATAACGTGCAGGCACGTGGAAGTACCCTAATTGTTTTTCTGCTGTGCTGCTGTGGTTGGCTTTACATTGAAGAGCTTGTAGATGGGATGCAGGTAAGGCTTGAAGAGTATCGCCAGAATAAAAAGTGCAACGCAGGCCGCTAAAGCGAAGACGGCCTTTCGATACTTTCTTGGTTCCCTCCGCATGAGGATCTGACTCTCTTCCTTTAGTACCGCGCGCACGGCTCCCCCATCGACGATCCGCTTGGAATGGGAATAGATATAGAGCAGACAGCGATCGCCGAGCACGTTGACAAGTCGCGGGCACCCCAGGGACGCGTTGTAGATTTCCTTGACGGCGTCGTCCGTAAACTGTACGAAACCCCTGGACCCGGCCCTGAGCAGCCGGTGGTGAATGTAAAGAAAAATCTCATCCTGTGCCAGCGGCTTCAGGCGGTAAATGACCGTAATCCTCTGGGCAAGGTAACGCATATTCGGGTCGGTCAGCCGCTCGATGATCTCTGGTTGGGCAAAGAGAATGATGTGCAGTATCTTTTGTTTGTCTGTTTCGAAGTTTGAGAGGACCCGGATGAATTCAAAAAGATCGGGCGAGAGCAGCTGGGCTTCGTCGATCACGAGGACCGTCTCCTTGCCCAGCCGGTACTCGTCGAGCAGGAAGTCCCGCAGATTCTCAAGCAACTCTTCCCTGTTGGTCGTATATACGGGTACAGACAGCTCCTTGAGGACCTGTCTCAGAAACTCAGCCTGATCCATTATCGGGTTTAGTATGAGTGCCGTGTGAAACTGTTGTTTGTCGAGGTTGTCGAGGAATATCCTGGAGATCGTGGTTTTTCCCAGTCCTACATCTCCGTATATCACCGCAAAGCCCTCCTTCTGGGAGAGGAAGAACTTCAGGTGATCGGTTGCCTCCCTGTAACTTTTTGACTCAAAGTAGAACGATGGGTCGGGAGTGAGGCCGAAGGGTTTTTCGACCAACCCGCAATACTCGAGATATGGAATCTCCATTTGGTTATTATTATACCGTTTTTCGCTTTTATGCAATAATTTACTGTTTTGGAGCTCTTGCTCTTCAAACTCCGAAAACGGATTGCGGTCAGGATCGTCTTTGCGGTACAGATACGGTTTCATATGGTCCGCCAAAATAACAAAGGTGTGGCCATACCGTGGCCCGGTACTTGAAAGAGACTGCAAAGTAGATGCCTAAAAAAGAGGGGTAGACATAGTGCATACGATCGGATCAGCCCTCCTGGGCCCCGAAAAACGATACTTCGTGTACGCTCTGCTGCTCGTGGCAGCGGGATTTTATCATTTTGTAACATGGCCCGTTACCGCCGCCGATACCGACCTGTGGTACCACCTGGCAGGGGGGCGGTACAGCGCACAGACGGGTTCCCTCCCGATAACAAGTTTCTTTTCATTCATCCTGCCGGAGCGCATGTGGGCCAACTACTATTGGCTTTTTCAGGTCTTTGCGCACGCGATATTCACCCATAACGGGTATGCCGGGCTCATATTCCTGCGCACTCTCGTATTCTGTGCGACGGCATTGCTCCTCGTTGCGTACCTGCTCAAGGGGGAACGCGATAAAGACAGGCTTTTCTATTTTACGATTCTCTGGGTCTTCGCTGTTCTGGTGCTCGTGCCCCGGGGGCTGCCGATACGGCCGCATATTTTCTCGTACCTGCTGATCGTGCTGTTTCTGTACGCTCTCGAATTCGGCTCTACTGGCCTCTGTTGTGTTCTTCCTCTTCTCGGCATCTTCTGGGCAAATGTGCACGGCGTGGAGTACCCGGTTACATGCCTCATTCTCGGCGCCTATCTTCTTGAGAGCCTGTGGCGCCTCAAGGCTAAGGGTTTGCGGGGCCCCGAAAACGTGAAGAACTTCTGGAGACCTTTCCTCATCCTCTGTTCCATGGCCTCACTCCTGTGTACGCCCTATGGACTCAGGTTGCTTCCCGTGCCCTTCACCTCAACGACATATGTCTCGCAGTTTATTTATGAGCTGAGGCCTCTTGCCCTGACCGACTTTCTTTCCTTCTTCGGCATAGTGATGCTCCTCGCTCTCGTCACAGTGGCCAGTGCGGCCCGCAACAGAAAAATGAGAATGAGCCATATCCTCCTCTTCGTGGGTGGGATTCTGCTCCTCCTGCGGGGGAAGCGATTCATCAATGAATTTGTACTGCTCAGCCTCCCGCTGCTCAAGGCGTGTCCTCCCTTTGCAAGCCTCGCTCCGGGTAGAAGACCCGCGAGATGGTTTGCCGCTGCGCTCGGCATCGCATTCATGCTCATGCCATTTCTCTTCCTGCACCACTTCTTTGTCCATCCGCCGCGCTACCCCTTGTCTGCCCGCGAGATCCCGGAGGGCGTTATCTCTTTTCTGAAGAGCATGCGCGCCGAAGGCACCTTGCTCAACTATCCCAATACCGGCGGGTACCTGGAGTGGTCGCTCTATCCGGCAGTGCGGATATTCATGGACATGCAGGTTCCCTTTCTTTTCACGGATGCAGATTTCATGGCGGCGCGGGGGGCTTTCACAGACGGTCAGACGCTCGGGCACCTCATTGCTCGATACCGGCCCACGTTCATCAGTGCGCCGATAGACATGGCCGGGTTCCGTGAGTTGATCAGTAAACACCCGGAGTACAGGATCATCTTCTTTGACGACACGGAAGTGCTGTACGTTGAACGCACACAGCGTCCGGTCCTCGCCCGGGAACACGGGCTGCGCTCAGTCGATCCGTTCGCACTGTACGAGCACGGTCTCCGGTCTCAGTTCTCTGCTCCTATGCTCCCGGAACTCCTCAGGCTCAGACAACAGCATCCCGGCGGCGGTCTCGTCAATGCTACCCTCGCGGCCATGTATCAGAGGGAGGGACGCCATGCGGACTCGCTTGCCCTGGCGGAGTCGATCATCCGCACTTACCCGGAATCTCACCTGGGCTATAAGCTGAAGGCTGACGCGCTCGCCGCGCTCGATTCCTGCAGGCAGGCCATACCGCTTTACAAGAAGGCCTCAACACGAGCAGAAGGTGCGGTGCTGGAAGATATCAGGAGGGAAGAATCAGCCTGCCGGAAGAGGATTGGGAGGTAAGGGTGAACCTGTTCATACCTATGGCTACATTTTTCGGTGAGGGCCCTACGGTCAAAAATTAGTCAATTCTCTTGTGATTACTACAGAATTGGTTGACTGGCAGCAGAGATTCTAGTATAAACTTCCTAATGCTTCTGTCTGTAGTAATACCGGCTTACAACGAAGAGCACTTTCTATCGGAGGTCATCAGGCGTGTTACAGAGGTGCCCTACGAGAAGGAAATCATTGTGGTTGATGACGCCTCCGCTGACGGCACGCGCGCGCTCCTGGAACGTTTGAAGAACGATGGCACCTATGATGGCCTGAAGGTGGTCTTTCACCAGAAGAACGCGGGAAAGGGTGCGGCAGTGCGGAGCGGCATAGAGATTGCTTCGGGAGATATCATCATCATACAGGATGCTGACCTTGAGTACGACCCCAACGACTATCCGACGCTCCTTGCACCCATCCTTGAGGGGAAGGCCGATGTGGTCTATGGTTCGCGTTTCCTGGGAGGGCCGCACCGGGTCCTCTATTTCTGGCACTACGTGGGGAACATGGTGGTGACGCTCCTTTCCAACGTGTTCAGTGACTTGAACCTCTCGGACATGGAGACGGGATACAAGGTGTTCAGGCGAAGCGTATTCAGCGACATTACCATAGAATCAAACCGGTTCGGGTTCGAGCCGGAGATAACGGCCAAGGTTGCCAGGAGCGGGTTCCGGGTGTATGAGGTCCCCATCTCGTATCACGGGCGGAGTTACACGGAAGGAAAGAAGATCACGTGGAAGGACGGCATCAAGGCGCTCTTCACGATCGTGAAATATAACGTGTTACGTAAATGACGGATTGATGAGACAGGTGGAGGCTAAAGATTACAGGGAGACGGACGTTGAGGGAACTGAGGCGGTTTTGATAGGAGAGAAGGGGCGTTTAAGAAATTTCGGGCTATTCCTGCAGAGAAGAGGCTCCTTTACACGTGCGTCATCCGTCGGCTTCACTTTCATAGAATTGATCATCATTATCACGATCATCGGCATACTTGCCACTGTTGCCGTGTTTAAAGGCTGGGGCTCGACGAACCCTAACGCGCTCAAGGTCGCTATCGACCAGGTGATAACCGACATGCGCTTCGCCCAGACAATGGCCATGGCCAAATCTGTGTATGTCCAGGTCAGTTTTACCAGTGGCTCGCGCATCTATAGGCTGGGGGATGAAGCGAGGCAACTACCCTCCGGTGTGGTAGCGGGAGCCACGAGAACCTTTTCGTTCAACATGCTGGGCGAGTACCCAGAAACGACCGACGGATACCTCACCCTAAGCGTTGGCACCGGGACCAAACGAATTCAAGTCTATGCCAAAACAGGGTACGCCGAGGAAAACTGAGCATGCGCGGTTTCACTCTAGTCGAGCTGATCATCTTCATTGTGATCGCAGCCATCGTCATCCCGGCATTTTTCATCAGCACCTCCCCGGTTGTGAGGGATGCGCTCGTGCCGACTGCCATGATCAAGGCGCGCTTCCTTGGGGAGTCAAAGATAGAAGAGATCATGGCCTACCCCATCGACGCCCTTCCTGCCCAGCAGTCCGCGTACACGTATGTGGATACCACGAACTTTCCCGGCTACCAATGGAGGTGGGAGTACGAGTGTGTCACCTGCGGCGTGAGCACGAATCCTGATTGCTCCACGTACACGGGCACGACAATCGTGAACTTAAGCGGGGCTTCCCCCCCCTGCCCCCGCTATCAGAAGATATCGGTCTACGTCAAAGAGCCTCAGGGTGGCCAGTACGAAGCGCACAGCATGGTGACGAGGAGATAGAGTGGTAAACAGTCGGGGCACTTCGTTCATAGAGCTGGTCATCACGATGGTCGTCCTGTCGGTCCTGTCCGGCTTCACCTTTGCGTTCATGCATCAGTGTATCAAGCTGTACGTGCTGTGGGGCAGGGAGGCGAAGCTCCAGATGGAGGCGGCCGTTATCATGGACAGGATGACGCGCGAGTTGAGGGAGAGCATGCACGTCGACAGACCGGACGCCACCAATGTGGACCCGGCGGATGGCCAGTACAGGACACGGTATATCTCCTTCGAGACGGTGAGCGGCACGCCCGCTGATCCACTCCCTAACGGCCGGTATATTCAGTACTGTATTTGCAAACCATTAGGGCTGAACATGAGGCGGGACATGTTCCGGCTCAACCCCGCGTCGAGTAGTGACACGGACCACTGTTGTAACGGTGCGGGGTGCATGGGCAGCGGTGAATGCCCGTTGGCGGAAGCGTCCGCCAAGCGCATGAGCAGAAGCGTGTATAGCCGGTCAGGCGACGTCAACACCGACCAGGGGTTCTTCGTGGAATACATGCGCGGCGATCCCGCAAGGATTGAAGATGACCGATACCAGCTAACGCTCAGGCTGTCAGACCCTGCCAATTATAGTTCGCCGGAGCTCGTCAGCGTGCTCTTCCGGACGACGATCTGTCCCCGGAACTTTGGCTTCAGCGCGGGCCAGGCGTATAAGGACAGGAGCTTCAATGGCAATTATTCGATTGTCCAAAGCAGCTAACCAGGGGGTTTCCCTTCTGGTGCTTATTTTCGCCATCACCATCCTGAGCGTCTTCGGGGTTGGGCTCAGCACCCTCATGTACGCCAGGTTCAGGAGCTTCCCGTACGTGACTGCCAGTCACCAGGCACAGGCCCTCGCGGACGCGGGTGTGGAATTCGCCATAAGGTACGCCAAGGACAATGCGGCCGATTTCGCCACGAACCCAGGCACGTACATACCCACAGGCTCGTACAAGCCTTTTCCTTTTGGCAAGGGTAGGTTCGAGCTGAAGTACGTCCCCGGCTGCCCAGACGTGCTGTACTCGCGCGGGGTGTGCGGCGTGGCCGTGAGGGAGGTAAGAATATCAAAATTCAGCCTCTTTGCAAAAGGCGGAGGCTCCTTGGTCCTTGCGAGCGCCCCCACGAGAACCGCTTACAGTTCTGGGATCTACAGTGGTGACGAGGTGCGCTTCACGTACTGCGACCCCGACCTACTCGTTGGCGAAACATCAAACGTTCTCATGAACCCAATTATAGTGGCTAGTACCGCTCCAGCGCGCCTCATGCGTGTGGCGCCAACTCGTAACTGGGCGTCTTGGCCGGTCTGGGTGTGGGATGCCGTTTGCCCGGGCGGGGAGTGCGGCCCGCCCGTTGGTCCCGTTGGGAGGGAGATATCAGGCTGGAATGGTACTAGTGACCCGCCCAACGTGGCCTACCCCCTTGTGTGGAACGTCGGCCCCGCGACCACCGACCCCGCGAAAGACACTGATTGCCGGCCCCGATTCCCGCCCCCGCCCCCGCCTAACTCATGCCCAGACGACAACACCATTGACCCGTCGTGCTCACCGACTTACACGAGAAGCCAGTACATGTGCTGGAATACCGGGTTACCTTCTGACGTGGACATCTTGAGCACAGCGCAATCCAGTTTCACGATGCAGTTCCTGGGCAACATCACCCTGCCGAACATCTTTTTCGTGCGGTTCGATCATCGTAGGAAGGACGGCTCGGTTGTGACGAACACGTTCGTCTTCAGGATAAGCAGTTGACGAGGGGAGGGAGGATCCTATGGGCTCATTGGCAGGTGAATTGTTGTGGGCGTATTCCGGGCTTAATACGAAAGTACTAAAGTAGTCAGCCTGTTGTGCGATATAATAGTGATGACGGGGTCCTTCCCGTCAATACACGGTGAGAAGGTGCCATGGACATTCTCGGCGTAGACATTGGAACGGTAAGCGTTAAATACGTCCGGTATCGCAAGAAGGGCAGGGGCATCGTGGTCTCGCGCGGCGCGTACCCGTACAAGGAGGGCTGGGAGGATCTGGAAGGCATCCTTTCGTCCATCAAGAACAGGGAGGGGGCGAACGTAGAAGTCGCCATAGGCATCTCCTCCCAGGAGATCCTCAAGAAGACCTTTACCATCCCCCTTATCCCGAAAGAAGAGGTGAAGGAGGTCCTTGAATGGTCTGCCTCCAAGATCATCTCGATCCCGCTCGACGACATGCGCCACGAGTACGTGATGCTTGGGGAGATCGACGAACGGGGCGTGCGTAAAGACGAAGTGCTCTTCGTGGGGGCGCACAAGGAGTACGTGAACAGGATCGTCGCCCTGTTCGATGAAGTCGGCTTCAAGAAGATCGTGCTCCTGACCGACATGGGGTTCGTCTATCTGCCGGTCGTGGAAGAGGCCATAGACGGTTCGGTCGCCATTATCGACATCGGAGGCCGCCAGACAGGCATCTACATCTTCGACGGTAAGAAACTCCACCTGGTGCGCGAAATCATGACCGCGTCTGAAAGCTTCACCGATGTTCTGATCAGCGGTTTCGGTCTGACCTACGCTGAGGCGGAAGATTATACCCGGCAAAAAGGCTTCGATGAGAGTTCCAGTGACATCCTCGCGGCCCCGCTGGAAAGACTTGGGGGTGAAATCCAGCGCACATTCAGCGTGTACGGCCAGAAATACCCCTCACGACCAGTCACGAGGGTATACCTCGCCGGCAGAGGCTCGCAGATCCCGCACCTCCTTGAGAAGCTGAAGACGTTTCTCGTCGAAGAGATTGCGCACCTGCCCTCTGTCATGGAAGTCGAGGACGAATTCTTACCCGCCTACGTTTTAGCGGTTCAGAAGGAGATACTCGTCAACTTGCTCCCGGAGCAGGTAAAGGCACGAGAGAAGGAGCTTGTTTATACAAAGTATGCGAGGATCGCAGGTGCTGCCGTCATTTCTGCCCTCGTGGTATTCACCCTGAGCATGGTGCAGGAGTTCAGGAACCTCAAGTCATCCGTCGAGTCGGAGAAATCACTCGTCTCTCAGAAGAGGGAACAGCTTGACCGCCTGGCCCCCATACGCTCGTCTCTCGTGTATAATGAACTGGGACCGATCGTCGCCGAGATAGAGAGAAGGGACTCATCTTTCATCATACTACTTAAGTACCTGGCCTCCCGCATCCCGAAAGAGGTCTACGTCAAGGAGGTCGAATTTGTCAAAGAGCCGCCGCCGGCCCCGGCCCCGGCAAAGGACGCCAAAGCTTCCCCGCCTCCTCAGGACAGCGGCAACAATGTGACGTTGAGGGGACTGATATTTGGTGAACCTGAAGCCATGGAGGCCACACTGCTGCGGCTCATGATTGATCTTGAGAAATCGGGGGTCGTGAACAACGTCACCGTGACAGCAAAGGACCTCAAGGAGCTGAGAGGGAAGCCCGTGATGGAATTTCAAATCATAGCGAAGAGTGTGCCCTATGAGGTTTAAGAGCCTGTATTTCTGGATTGGTATACCGGTTCTGGTCTGCACGGCATGGTTCTTCGTGTTCTACATGCCCATGAAGGCGGAGATAGCATCCAAGAAGATGGAACACCAGGAAGTCAGGAAACAGACAAAGAAAGCCGAGGCCGAGATACAGACCCTCCAGGAGATGAAGAGAAAAGAGGAGAGCATCAAACAGTCGCTCCGGGAATACCAGGGCCAGATACCACTCTTTGATAACTTTCCCGACTTCATCTACTCGGTGGCGGGCAGTGCGAGAAGGAGCGGCCTTCACCTCGACAAGTTCTCCGCAACGTTCAGGAGCCTTGACATGAAGCCCAAGACCGTGCTGACGTACCCGGTCTTTGATCTCGGGTTCAAGGGCAGGTTTATGGAGATGGGCAAGTTCCTCGAGTACATGAGTTCTTCAAAAGCATTCCGGAAGATCCTCAAGGGTCGGATCAACTATAACGACAAAGACTATCCCATGCTGGCCGGCAACTTCGAGGTGGAATTCAAGGCATGGAAGGAGAGGGGGGCACTTGAAAGTAAATAAGTACGTGCTTGTAGGTCTTGTCGTTGTTGTCCTCTGCGCCGCGTATCTGACTTTCTTTACCGGTGCCAAGAAAAAGATCTCCTCGGTCGCCGCACCGCTCGATCCCCCAAGGGTGGCTGCCCCTCAGCTGGATGTGCGGGCCAAAGAGGAGCGTGTTCAGGCCGTCCAGTCAAACTTGCAGTGGGAACGGGACCCATTTACGCTTCCCACGTTTGTGCTGGTGAAAAAAGAGGCTGAGAAACAGGCCGAGAAGCGCACGCCGTTGAAGCTCACGGCGATCATGGAGGGCAGGAAGGGCAGGGTAGCGATCATAGACAACGAAGTCGTGGCCAAAGGTGATGTCATTGCAGGGGAGCGTGTACTCGATATCGGGAAAGACACGGTAACTCTGGCGCAGGATGGAACGAAACGAGTCATAGCCATGCAGGAGCCCAAATAGGAAGAGAGATGTCTGTTCATGGAGGAAGAGCCATGTTTAAGATCGGTGTTGTCGTCGGGATAACTGTACTATGCTTTGCGTGCGCGCACGTGGAGCCGCCCAAGGAGGCGCCGAAGCTCGTTAAGCCGCCGGTGGAGATCCCCAGCCCGGTGCTCCCGCAGATGGAAAAGGAGAAAAAAGTAGAGGTAGAGGGACCCAAAGAACTTTTTTCTTTTTCTTTGCGCGAGGCCGACCTGAAGGATGTGCTGCGTGGTATAGCAAAACAGACCAGCTACAACGTGGTGGTTGAGCCGGACGTAAAAGGTACGTCCACCGTGGACCTCAAGAATGTGACCATACAGAAGGCTTTAGACTATATCCTTGAGCCGCTCAACTATACGTACAAGATGGACAACAGCACCATCTACGTGTCCAGGCCGAAGCTTGAATCAAAGATCTACCCTTTCAATTACGTGACGTTCTTGAAGAGGGGCAAGAGTCTCGTCAAGGGGTCGTCGGGTACCGAGCGAACGGGCGAGAAGACCACGGGTGTCGAGATAGAGACAAACTCTGAAAACGATATCATGAAGGGTGTGGAGGAGAGTCTGAAGAACTTTCTTTCGGGCGACGGCAAGCTGATATTCAATAAACAGGCCAGCCTGATAGCGGTCACCGACTACCCGAAAAACCTGAGGCAGATAGCGTTTTTCCTCAAGTCCATGGAAGACTCCGTCCAGAGACAGATCGTGATAGAAGCGAAAATTATCGAAGTAGAACTGAACAATACGAATCGTGAAGGCGTGAACTGGGACTTCATTAACGGCAAGATCGGGCAGATGCTGTTCAATTACCGGCAAACATTTATTGACCCGTTGCTTGCGCTGGCGCCGGGAACCAATTGGAGCCGGCTTTACATCGGGTCCGAGCACCTTAACATCACGAATACGTTCGTTGATCTATTGAAGACGCAGGGCACGTTGAACTTCGTGTCGAACCCCAAGGTGAGCACGCTGAACAACCAGAGGGCGGTGATCAAGGTCGCGACGGACGATGCGGTCTTCGAATCGACCAACACGATCACCACGGCAGGCGTCCCGACCATCGCGACGACCATAAAATATATTACCATCGGCCTGGTACTCGACGTCTTACCGTACGTGGACGACCAGGGCAACATTGTCATGAATATACACCCGATGCTGACGGAACGAACAGGACAGGAACGAGTCGACCAGCAGACGGGCAACAGGGTCCCTGTACTGGCCGTGCGCGAGGTTGATACAACGGTGCGTATGAAAGAGGGCGAAACGGCCATCATAGGTGGTCTCATCCGGGATCTCAAGCGCGATGCGAACGCAGGCCTTCCCGGTCTCGCCGGCGTGCCGCTTCTGGGCTGGGCGTTCAGGAGTCAGAATACTGAGTCACAGCGGTCCGAGCTGGTAATACTGCTGACCCCGAGAGTAATCTATGTGAAGGATCCTGTATGAGCGTAATTCTTGACGCACTCAAGAAAGCGCAAGAGGAGAGAAAAAGTCCATCATATCGAGACGGTGGCGGTGATGATGACTCTCCGCGCAGACCGAAGTGGGTCTTCTACTGCATAGTCGGCGCTGCCGTCTGTGCCATTCTGCTTGTCCTCCTCCTGCCTGAACTGTACAAGATGCAGACCCCGAGCCCGCAGGTGACGGTCCGGAAGGACGCACCTCCAGCGCCTCCGCCTGCACCTCCAAGGGCCGCCCCGGAAGTGGCCCCAGGGAAACCGCCGCAAGTGCCGGGCAAAGAAGAATTTCAGAAGTTCGCCATGGACCCACCGAAAGTCGCGAGGCTGGAACAACCGCAGGCCGACAGGAAGGTACGAAGACAGCCAGTGAGTCAGCCCGTGGGTCCTGAAGCGCGCGCGGCCAAGCCGAAGCCGGAGGCTGAAGCTGAGAAGGTGCCTGCGCCGGCAGCCAGGACGACTGAGCCGAAGGCCCCAGCGACTCCTGCTGAGGACCCGGCCGTGGTCGTCAAGAGGGTAGCCTCTGAGCGGGTTACTGCGAACTACAATAACGCCCTGTTCGAGGCGGAGCGGGGAAGGCCAGAGGAGGCCAAGAAGCTCTACATGGCGGTCCTGGCAGACCAGCCGGGCCACGTAGAAGCGCTGAACAATCTGGGCGTAATCGCCATGCGGGAGGGGAACAACAAGGAAGCGGTTTTCTACTTCAGGAGGATTCTCGAGTACCGCAAGGATTACTCAAAAGCATACAACAACCTGGGCATCGTCCTGATGCGCGACGGTGAGAAGAAAATGGCCGAAGAGTATTTCCGAAAGGCCATAGAGGTGGCTCCGGGGAGTGTTGAGCCATACTTGAACCTTGCCGCGCTACTGCGCTCGGAAAAGAGGCTTGAAGAGGCGAACGGGGTAGTCGAAGCAGCTATACGAAGGGGCCATCGCGAGCCCACGCTCTTCCTCTCAACCGCACTGATCAAGGATGAGCTTGGGCAGTATGAAGAGGCGATAAAATACTACCGGGCCTACCTGCAGTCTTCACAGCACAAAGAAAATCGAAGAAGTATCGTGGAGAGGTTAACGTTTCTTGAGGAGACTCAGTCTGCAGCGAACCGTTGAGAAAGGCATAGCAGAGGGTGCGAAGAGTGTCTTCCTTTTTCCTGGCCTTCCTCCTCTCGGAAATACGGGCAGGTTGTCCAGGCTCGAGGAAAACAGCCTCGAAGAAGAGGACATAGAGAAAGTCTTCAGGACGACAGCCTCCAGCTGGCAGATTGAGCGATTTCAGAAACAGAAAGAGATTGACTACAGCTACGGCATAGAGAAAGTCGGAAGATTTAGGGTTTGCGCGTTTTCCAACATGGGACAACTGGCCCTCGTCATGAGACTTATCCCGCCCGAGGTCCCTGCTCAACAAGTTGCTCATACAGAAAGTGATACGATGGGATGATGCGATTATGACTGCTGGTATTGTCGAGTACATAAGGCAGCCAAGAGAAGGGGGGTTTAGCATAGTCTATGGCAACCTTGGTAAAGAAAAGGCTTGGTGAATTACTTATTGACGCAAAGAAGTTGAGGGAGGAAGACCTTCACAAAGCCCTCACAGAACAGAGGAAGTACGGCGAGAAGCTGGGAAACGTGCTGATCAGGATGGGGCTCCTCACAGAGAAAGAGATCATGGAGGCCGTGAGCAAGCAGCTCGGGATCCCCATCATCAATCTTTTTGATGCAAACCTCTCGGAAGAACTGGTCAGGCTGATCCCCGAGAACATAGCAAAGAACCATATGGCGATCCCTTTTGAGAGAAACTTCAGTGTTTTGCGCCTGGCCATGGTAGATCCGCTCGACATCAACGCGCTGGATGAGGTCGCGAGGTTCCTCCGCACGGAAGTGTCGCCCTGCATCGTCACGAGAAGCGAGATGAAATGGGCTCTGGAGCGCTATTACGGCATCAAGAGTCTCGTTGAAGAAACCCTCGACAAGATCAAGGAAACAGAGCTTGAGGGTGACGAGGAAGAGTACGAGGAGGAGCGGGCGCCCATAGAGATGGGCGAGGAGGAACCCGTCATCAAGTTCGTCAACAGTCTGCTTGCGCAGGCACTCGCGGATAATGCAAGCGATATTCATATCGAACCTTCTGAAGAGATAATGCGTGTCCGCATGCGCATAGACGGCCGCCTGCGCGAGATGCAGTCCCCCCAGAAGAAGATGCTCCTTCCCATCATCTCGAGAGTCAAGATCATGGCAGGGATGGACATCGCAAAGACCAGGATTCCGCAGGATGGCAGGTTCGACATCACGAAAGAGGTGGGCGTCAGGGTCTCCACCTATCCGACCATGTGGGGTGAGAAGGCCGTGTTGAGGCTCCTCGACAAAAACGCGGCATTATACGGCATCGATAAACTGGGCCTTCTGGTAGACGACGAGGAGAGGCTGAAAAAGGTGCTAGCCAGGGCCTACGGCTTCATTCTCTCTACGGGCCCGACCGGCAGCGGCAAGACAACCACACTCTACGCGATACTGAATTATATTCATTCGATAGAGAAGAACATCATCACCATTGAAGACCCGGTGGAATATACGATCGACTATGTGGCGCAGGCGCAGGTCAACGTCAAGGCCGGCCTCACCTTTGAGTCAGGCCTGAGGTCGATGCTGCGGCAGGACCCGGACATCATCATGGTAGGCGAGATCAGGGACAAGGAGACAGCCAACATCGCGATCCACGCAGCATTGACAGGGCACGTCGTCTTGTCCACGTTTCATACGAATGATGCCCCGGGCGCACTGACCCGGCTTGTTGAGATGGGGATCGAACCGTTCCTCGTGGCCTCGTCTGTGTCGTGCGTCATGGGGCAGCGCCTGCTCAGGAAGATCTGCGAGGAATGCAAGGAGGCGTATATGCCGCCGTCTGCCGTGCTGGAGGGTATCGGTGTACACGAAAGCGTGCCGCTCTACCGGGGGCGGGGATGTCCCGTCTGCCGGAACTCGGGTTACAAGGGACGGACGGGCGTTTTTGAGGTGCTCGTGATGGACGATGAGGTGCGCGAGTTGGTGGTCGACAAGGTGTCAACGGAGGTGATCAAGAAGAAGGCGATGGAAAACAGCATGCGGGAAATGCGGGAAGATGCGATAAAGAAGGCGCTGCTCGGCGTGACAACCCTTGAAGAAGCGCTCAACACGACACAACTGGATTGACGTGCGTACATTTACATATAAGGCAAGGGACGAAAAAGGGAGCATGGTCACCGGCACCATGGATGCCGACAGTCAGCGCGCTGTGTCTTCGCATCTCGACAGTATGGGTCTGTTTCCCATCTCGGTCGCAGAGAAGAAGGGAATGACACTCCTGTCAATTGAGTCCTTCCTGGCGCGGCTCGAAAGGGTCAAGTCGGATGATATCATATTCTTCACGCGGCAGCTCAGGACGGTAATCAAGGCGGGCGTGCCCCTCATATCGGGCCTCAGGGCGCTCGAGGAACAGACGAATAACCGTAAACTGAAGCGAACGATCAAGCGGGTGTGGCAGGATCTTGACCGGGGGAAGAGTTTTTCTGACGCCCTTTCGGCGCATGAGGATGTCTTCTCCGACCTGTACGTGAGCATGGTGAAGGCAGGTGAGGTAGGCGGCGTGCTCGATGAGGTACTGGAAAAGCTCGCGCAACTTCTCGAATTCCAGATGAAGACGAGAGAGATGCTCAAGTCGGCTTTGCGGTATCCCACCATGGTTGTGGGCGCCATCGTCATTGCATTTTTTGTGCTGGTATCGTTTGTTATTCCCAAGTTTGCCCTCCTTTTCAAGGGATCAACGATGGCCCTGCCATTGCCGACACGCATATTGCTCTGGATAAACGAAATGGTGCAGGCTTACGGGATATATATACTCGGAGCAGTCGTCGGTTTGAGCATAGCGATCTTCATCTACATGAGGACGGAACAGGGCAGGCTTGCCAAAGACCAGCTTACCTTGAAGCTTCCCTTCATGGGGAAGATCATTCTCAAGATATGCATGAGCAGGTTCGCATATGTCCAGGAAAATTTGATCAGGGCCGGCGTGCCTATTGTTACCGCGCTTGAGATAGTCTCCAGGACGGTGGGCAACCTTGTCATAGCCAGAAAGGTGACGGAGATCAGCCAGAAGATAGAAAAAGGCAAGGGCATCTCCAAGCCGATGAAGGACAGCGGCATTTTTCCGCCACTTGTGCTACACTTGATCTCGACCGGCGAAGACACAGGGTCTCTGGACGAGATGCTGAGGGAAGTATCCATTCACTATGATAGTGAAGTGAGCTATTCTCTGGCCCGTCTTTCATCCTGGATCGAACCCATTCTCATTCTGGTGCTTGGCAGCATGATCCTATTTATTGCGCTGGCTGTCTTTCTGCCCTGGTGGGGCATGATGGACGCACTCAAGAGAGGCGGCGGTTGAGAAGGGCGGAAAGGGTTTTAATCGCGGTGGCACGGAGTTTGCTTAATCACAAGAGATGCGATGGTGACGGCACAGGTGAGAGTGATTGGGGTGAAATGAGGTCCGGCTCTGAAGCAGACTGAAGACATGGCGATAATTAACGAGTGGAGGTTTACTACAAAATTATTTGATAGGGAGGCGTTGCATGAGGATTGAGAGAAACAGGAAAGGTTTTACGTTGATTGAATTAATCATCATAATCATCATCCTGGGTATACTGGCTGCTGTCGCGGTACCGAGATACCTCGATATGCGGCAGGATGCAGCAAACGCCACGGCCAAAGGCGTGCTGGCTGGAATGAGGGGCGCGAACAGCGTGCTCTGGGGAAACCGGATCATAAACAACCAGACTACCACGTACGGGTTTACGGACATTGTGGGCAGCATGGAGATGCATGGCGGTGGCATCACGTATGCGTTGCCTGAATCGACCGGCCTCACGCTGACCGTTGGAGGAGCGGGATACAGGTTTACGCTGAACACCTATGCTGCACCGCCGACGACGTATCCGACAGTTTTTGGACCATACAGCGACTGGTAATAAGACCCAGAGCAGAAGCTCAAAGAGCGTAAGGCGAGGGGTAGTGCGATCATCGCACCACCCCTTTGCGCTGACTTTCTGTTTATTTTCCTTCCTTTCCGCTATGCGCACTAGCCAATTTGTGAAAATCCCTCTGCCCTGGTCGCGAACGGAAGTTCTCCTCCCCCTTGCTTTGATGGTGCTCACCTTTCTCTTGAAGCTGCCCTTCTGGTCGCGCCCCCTCGACATGGATGAGGGCCTCTATGCTTACGGGGGCTGGCAAATGCTGGAAGGACTTGTTCTGTACAGGGACCTCTGGGACTTCAAGCCTCCCGGCACCTATTTTCTGAATGCGTTCGCATTTCTCGTCGGCTCTCCGGAAGCCGTCAACGTGTACATC
>Ga0079037_100000111_pt1 | contig 28137 bp, 53 predicted proteins | sample Mud3Dept4metaG_FD_71479 | JGI IMG/M metagenome (GOLD analysis project Ga0079037, IMG submission 71479) | Freshwater wetland microbial communities from Ohio, USA, analyzing the effect of biotic and abiotic controls - Mud 3 Core 4 Depth 4 metaG | ecosystem: Environmental > Aquatic > Freshwater >... | reverse complement strand
TTGCGCGATAGCTCCTCCTCCCCGATAGCATACAGAAGCGCAGCCCAGACTACGCCAACTGAAGCCAGCAAAACCTCCGCGCCCCAAAGAAGATCCATTAAACCCGCCTCACTAATGCTTCAGTCACGCAGGTCGTCTCATTAAAAACCCGCTTACCTGTGAAGGAGAAACACCAGTCCTCTATTGAACGCGCCAATAAAGGCTCATTAACAGGCCCGCCGTTCTCAGCTATCCAATAAGGCGCCCCCAGCCCAGTTCCAATATCTGGGAACGGCCAGCATTTGCTAACTATGTACGCACTCCTTGTTTCATGTGTATTATATGCCGTACAATGCCACGGTCGGTTACGATCATCAACCGCATTTTCCTCCTCGAAAGACATAGGCCGATTAAACCCATATTGCTCAAGGTATTGCAGAGGATGGTCCATGCACTCAGACGCCTTCCATACGGAAATCTCGGTCGTCTTATTCTCTACACAGCCTATAGCCCACCCATCTTTCAATAAAGCATCAGTGGGCGTGCCCTCGGAAGGCATTAAAACAAGCATCATGCCTCCAAAGACCGCCAGCATCATGCTTATGAGGAAAAAGTCTATGTGCTTGCGTCCGCTTATCACATACTTGGCAGCGGAAACACCCGACAAGGCAAATAGAATTCCCATTAACGCAAACCAGAAAATAAGCCCTACGATAAACGCCCCGTCGCTCATTCGAAGCCCCCGTGCGTGTCACAAAGATAGACCACGACCCAAGTGGGCTCTTTACCATGGCCATATCCATATAATTCAGGATTTCCGAAGTATACCGTCTTTTTTGTCTTTAAGCTGGAACATTGCCTTTTTTTCGAAGTAAGCGCCTGACACCTGTGCCCGGTCATTTGTCCTCCAAAATTTCCGCTGAGATATCTCGCTTCAGGATGCTCCTCGCATATAGGACCACTAAAAGAAAGCCCAGCATGAAATTAAGATCAGATTGAAACACCGCGCCAAGCAGCATCACAAGCCCACCGAAAACCATGCCAAGAAGCAGAACATCCATTATAACACCCCGCCTGGCCTCTCTTCAAGCCGGATCCGATTCATCTCCTTCAATACAAGAACCATGACCACCAACCCAATCCCGCTGTAAATGCCTATTAAATAATCCAGCCCGCCTGGCTGGTAGCGGCGCATAAGCCATTCAGTAGACCCCCAAAAACCCAGGAACGTGAGCACTAGCAGGCCAAACCTCATTTTAACCCCTTCTGTTGCGTTCCAGGATATAAAGGTTCAACACACATCGCTTTAATTATACTCTCAAAAAGTATATAATATCTTTTATTTTATAGCTGCTTGCTGTTTAAAAAGTCAGCCACTTCCTTCAAAGACATAAACTGCAGACCCCCGTTCTTCTTAACCATCGCGCCCACCGCCAGCAACGACTTGATCTGCCCTAGATCAAAGCTGAACTCACCATCTCTCTGAAGAAAACAAAACAGCGTCCTCTCGGGCTTTTTATTCGAATCATCCACCACCTCAGCGATCGAATACACACCAGTCATCCTGGGCGTGATAACATACAAGCAGTAATCACAAAGCTCCCTTTGCCTGAGCTCTTCTGCTTGACACTCAGGCGTCCAATTCTTGACAATTGGGTTGAAATAATCGATCTCAAGCAGCCTAATTAGCTCCTCCCGCCAGGTGCTGTCATTGCAGGTTCCGCCCAAAAAAACCCTCATTGTTTATCTTTAGCCTTCTCCTTTCCCGTGTGCTCCGGATCAAGGAATTTATACGCCTCATCTTCACTTCCGGCAATAAGCGCCTCACACTCAGGACAAGTGTACTCTTCAGTATCCAAGCCTAGAAGCTCCTGGTTTGTCTGGCTAAACCCATCCTTGGTGGAAAACAGTCCCGTCTCTTCAACATTCATCCTCTTCGTGTATTTCAGCGCGGCAATCCTCTTCTTACATCCAGGACACGTGCTCATTCTTTTCCTCCTATCAAGATATCTTCAGCCTGCTTCCGGTTCCTTGCAACCACCTTGCGGCATCTCGGGCATTCATAATCCCCTTTAGTGTGATCATCCTGGTTCTGCAAGTGCAATTTAACATCATCGTGCGGAGCGCTCTTGGGCCCGGACTCATGATACGTCAGACTTAATTTACCCGTCTCAAACCGGTCATCCGCTTTGACTTCAAAATACTTCTCCCGGATAATAACCTTCTTCAGGAAGGCTATCGGCTGCTTGCAGGATGGACATTCACGCATCCCTTTAATGGCTTCTGGCGTATAGACCGTCAGATCTTCATCCTTGATCACCCGTGCAATATCGCTCGCCCGCAGCTTGTTGATGTTCTGTGGTGTCAAAGGAATACCCATCACAGTCTGAGGCATAGCCGACTTAGCTTGATACATCTTATCAAGCGCCTCCTGCCATTCACCATCATCATCCTCACTTGGCGCTTCCAGCTCCACCAGGTCAAACGACGGCACAGCCCCTTGATCAAGAACCAGCACAAGATATTTCATCAAAAGCCCCCATACTCTATATGCCCAAATATCGCAAATTGCACCAGCAGATCAGGAATCTCAGACTTGCCGAAGCGATAATACGAGTTTAAAAGCAGCGGCGCTAGCCCTTTAAAGCCAACCCTCAGCTTAGCAAGGTCCATATCATAGAGCTTTCCAGTTTTAGAATCATTGAACCTGAACCGCATTTTACCATGGTCCGCATCAATACAGAACAATCTCTTCCCGACGCTTGCCTCTGGATAGCTCCCCATCACGTCCTTAATAAACCCATCCATCTGCTCCTGGGAGACATCAATCTTCATCTATGGTCCTCCCCCTTGTATTTCTCGCCGTTCTTCAAGATATCGCTGAGACTGTCCTCACCTTTATTCTTCTGATCAAAAGTATACCCTAATGCTTCACACGCTTTACAGATATCTCCATCATCACTGTTGCATTCGGGATTTTCTGAAACATGGTCCTCACACATGGAATGCCCACATACTGCGCACGTATCACCGGCTTCGTTCTCGCAATAATCGCACTTATCATAAGACTCGGTAATTTCCCTTGTTGCCCGCACCATTATATCCTCCTCAAGCCCGCGGCTAACGGCGCCTCTGCAGCCCAGGCCGCATCCCATAAGTCACGCGAATCGCCCACGCCAATCCTCAACTGCGGCTCATGCTGTTTAATGAACATTTTCACAATCAGGGCAAGCTCGCCCCGCGCCTCGTCAATGATCCTCACGCCTTTAAATTTCGTCCTGCGCGCAGCCACCGCGATCGCCTGCGCTTCAAGCCTCAGCTTCACCCACACGCCAGCCTCAATATCCTTGAACTGCACATACTCTATCACAACGTCCACCCCAGATAAAGATTATGCAAGCCAGGCAGCCAAGACAAGATCACTGAAGCAAACAAGATCGCCACAAAAAAACGGTCGAACCTTCCATCCCCCTCGCCTGTAAAAAAAGCCGCCTGCCGAATGCCTAAAAAATAGACAGAGAGAGACGCGAACTTAAACCCGAAGAACATCCAAAAATCCTGCGAGATCTTCTGCAATAAGGAAGGCGCAAGCGCCTGCACGAACGCGCCGCTTTTAAGCAAAACAGTGGTCGAGACCACCTCAAGCCACATACCAAGAACAATAGAAGGAAAGACCAGATACATCAAAAGCAAAGGCCGCGCCCCACCCACCAGCCATATTGAAGCGTCCAGCCTGCGAACGCTCCGCTTTTGTTCTGTAATCTCTTCCATGGTCATTAACAGGCCCCCACCATATTAGGCAATGTGCTAGGAGAAGGCGCCGGGGCTGGCTGTCTCAGCATCAAAAAAACAATAACCCCTATTACAAGCAGCGCTGTTATTATCAGCCATGCCTTGTTTCGCTCGATTGCGCTCCTTTCATCAATTATCTGCGGCTTCGGTGTTTCCGGTGTTTCCTCTCCCATTTGTCTCCCTCCTATTGCATATATCGAATATATGCTGTATATTTGCATCTTACCTGGTATCCCATAGCAAGATCGCGGCCCTCATCTCATCTTCAGACAGCTCTTTATCACTGGTTGATTCTTGATAAAACACGTTGAAGCCTTCTAAAGCGCGCTTGAAATAGCTCTTGAACGCCAGCGTGAAATAAAACCAATGCAACGCCTCAAGCGTATCATTCACATCAACATGCGACCCCGTCTCAATGCTGATCTGGTACCCTTTGATATCGCGCCCGCTTTTTTCCGGAAAATAAAAGAAAGGCTGAATATCCGCTCGCCCAGAGATCATCCTCCCCGGCCTAATCTGCAGATTATACAAACCCAAAAACTCATTGTTTTCCTTAACGATGTTCTCAAAATCCTTGACCATGGCAAAATCCTGATGCCTTAAAACAAACCTCAAGCTATGCGTCATGCTCCCCTCCATTGAAGGAAAAACCCGACCAGAAGAAGCACAAAGCCAAAACCGACGTAATCAATCGAGCCCCCTGCAAATACCAGGATTACCCCCATTGCCATAAGAAGCACCGATAATATAGCCAGCCCCCACTTAACAAGTTCGCTCATGTGGGCCTCGTGAGCGATTCTTCAACGCAATTTGTGACGTCGTAGTACACTTCACCTTTGAAGTTTTCTCTACAGAAACGCTCTGTATCCTCTGGGAAAGAATAAAGCAATCTAGGAACGCTGTACTCAAGCGAATATACTTTTGCTTGAGACTCGCCAGCCCCAGGCACGATATGTAGGAATACAGGGGAATTATAATAAAACTCTCTCCAATAAGGTCCAAGATTCTCCCTGCAGTCATCCACCTTCCACTTCATTTCCTTTGTAGTTTTGAATTTTGAACAGCTTACGTTCCAGCCTTCAGAAATAAGCGCTGCCGTGATATTCGAGACATTAGCTGATCCATTTACCGCAGCATTCAACCCAGCAGATGAAAACTCTAAGACAGACGCCGGCTTTTCAGTCGCCCAAGCCCCAAAAGCCAGCCCAAGCAAGATCAACCCCAATGGAATCTGCCAGCCTGAATCAGCCCCCCAAATCGGCTTGAAATAACACTGCTTATTGCGTCCATCCAGCACGCAACATTTAGCACAAGGCATGTCCTGCCCGGATACCTGCTCATTATGAAAACAATCTGCGTGATCATGCGCATGCTCTTTCGCCTTGCAGCGGCTGAATCCCCTCGAACCGATCATTCCCATTCCCCTCTCCACCCCTCTCCGGGATTATAGAAAAAAGACGCGCTGATCAGTATACTAACGACTGAAATACTTATCACAACCCAGACTGGGGCAGTAGTTTTTCCAGTAATTAGAGCCAGCACGAAAGAACAGACAGCCCCTATTGACATTGCAAGAACGACCATACCTTCACGGTCGCTCATACCAAGAAAGGTTCGCTTCGGCCTCTTGCTCATTCCTTGCTCCAGGCTGTTGAAAGATACGCGCCGACCAGCAAGCTAATGATGCCTATCATTATCCCAAGCCAAAGCACGGCCATGCTTTTCTCTCCAATAACAATAAGCGCGATTATTGAAAAAAAGAAGGACAGCAACATCGTTAAAACCACCATGCCTTCAGATTCGCCGTCCGTCATTCCAAGAAAGTTTCGCTTCATTCCTCAACCAGCTCCACCGGAAGCTTTTCCCCACTACCAGCGGTCTTTGCATCAACCCATTCCCCTGGCGTGATCTTATCAACGTGCTTAAGCTCCGCCAGCGCATAATGCTCGGCTGTAGGCAGGTTATTCATCTTCCTCCAGGATTCCCACAATGCCGCGAGGAACAGCTTTACCACTTTCCTGCGAGTGTAATTATGCACGTGGCCCTTGCTCCAATCAGGATGCTTCTCCTGCACGATAGGCTTAAATTTGTCATACAATGTCCTGCCGAAGCACTTGTATTTGATGAAACTCTGGCCGATCTTATAGATGAACGTCTTCAGGCGCGGATTGTATGTCATTTTCACGCCCGCCTTGCGGATGCTCTGTGGGGTGTAGCCGCAATAGCTCCAAAGGCTGCTCACATGGTTCGCGTTCTTTATCGGCTCATCCAGCCAAGCGATCAGCCCGCTCGCAAAAATAGGCCCGATGCCTTTCACGCTATCAAGCCATCCGACCCTCAATGGGTGGTCCTGGCTCCAGAGATCAAGCCTCTTTTTGAGCTCAGCTTCAGTGTCCTTCAGGCGCACATAAAGCCAAACCAGGTTCTCAACCTCTGAAGCTAAAGGACGCAACGCATCATCCAGTTGGGGCTCAAGTTGATAGCGGCTCGCAATGCTTTTATGGATCTCATTCGAAGTATGGCTCGCATGCTTTTCAGGGGTTTCATTCTTATATTGGCTCGCATCGACCTTTTGGGTTTCAACAAAAAGATGGCTCGCACTCGCGTGTTGGGTTTCAGCATTTATATGGCTCGCACTAGCTCTTTTGCCTCTCCTGCTTGACTCAGTCCCCAAGGGTCTGATAAGGTACAGCTTCACGAATTCCGCGTACTTCTTATCCTCAAGCAGGAAAAGCGCATGTTCATTTTGGGTTTCAAACTTTTGTTGGCTCGCATCAGCATCTTGGGTTTCAATGGTACCATGGCTCGCAACTTTGTTATGGGCTTCATTATAGCATTGGCTCGCAGTGGTATTATGGGTTTCACCGTGTCCTTGGCTCGCATTTTGTTCATGGGTCTCAAGATTCCGCTGGCTCGCATCTTTGGTAGGGGTTTCAAACTTTTGTTGGCTCGCACTAGTATATTGGGTTTCATCGTGGGTATGGCTCGCATTATCTTCTTGGGTCTCAATCTTAACTTGGCTCAACGCGGCCTTCAACCGGTCAGCATTCTCCTTAGCCCAGCCCACAAGCCTGTTGCCCGCCTGGACCCTGAGCTTCTGCACATCATAGAACTGCTCGACAACAAGCCTGACCTCAAACCCGCTCATTCTACAGGCCCCGGCTGGCTATTCTCTAATGCTCGTTTAGCTTTATTGTATATGCTCTCAAGGTTCTGTTTATAATCCTCATCGCCAGAGCCTTCAAGCATCTCCCCGAAATGCTCCTTCAGAAACATCAGCTCGCGCAACGACAGGTCAAGCCCTTCTATATGCACCGTTTTTGCTTGCTCAAGCCGCTTGCCTATAATCTCCTCTTCCCTAGCAAGCCGAACTAGGATAGCTGTAGCGGTTTCGTCCGTGGTCTCTTCAAGATTAAACACAACATGGAACACCTTCATGTTCAACGTGAGCCAAAGGACCGCGCGATTTTTAGTCAACAACTGGATGCGCTCCAGCTTTAATAACGGCGGGTCAAAATAAAGCATGGATATCAGCTCGCTAACAGAATCCGGCCGCGCGTTCACCATTTTCACCCAAATGAACCCGTCCTTGTTTTCTCCCGGGTCTGTTGTGACATCAATGATCGCATTACTTGCCGCGTTCCTCAAGAGCTGCGCAACCGCTTCAGTCTCCTCAGCGTTCCCCCAGTTATCCTTCGGCCAGCCTAGATTTTCCTCACCCATGATTAAATATACTCCCAAAAAGTATATAATAACTTCTTTTTGTGAAGAAATCTTACCTACAAGCAAAACCTAGATTTAGGAATCTCCTCTTTTTTTTGCGTCGTCCCAACTATATAATAATCCTGGGCGAAAAAAGGGGTATCACAATGTGCCTTCCTCGGCCCCCTACCATCGGTAAAACTGCCCCCGATCCCACCATCCGTCTCCCTGCTATGAGCTTATAAGAGCTAGCTATTAGATAGACCTCAGCTGGCCTTTCAAATGAACACAACATCCAGCCTGCCATCCGTAGGCACGCCATCAAAATGAAAGACAGCCCTGAATAAGGTCTCGTTCTTGTCTTTCCAGACATACATCCATGGCAGGAACCAGAACAAGCTTCCTTCTTTGCCAAAATAATTGAAAGGATACTCCATGATCTCGATCCTTGTTAACTGCTTCCCAAAATCCCCATAACACTTGTAATCAAGAACCGCGTTCTCAAACATCGGAATTATCACCCTCTTCCGCCGGACATCTGTGCTATGGAAGGTCACCCTCTTTGTTTCCGAAATGTGTTTTAAAAGCCATGCATTGATCTTTGGATAATTCAACGACAACCATTCCGGGTTTCGCCGAACCCACCACATCATCAATTTAGGCACCATAACTCCCTCAACAACAAGCCCAAAAACGATCCAATTCAATGCACTCAGACTTAACCCGGGAAGCCACGAAGTGGATGACATTATGCTTAAATGAATGCCATTAACAAACAGCCATTTGCCGGTATAAAAAATAAAATAGACCAGTATCGAAGTCATTATAACCTGAAGGTTCAACCAATACCACCACCCCCCTATCGCAGGGGCAGCTATGTCTTCCAAAGCTTTCTTATACGTCCGATTGACAGGATACGAGAATTTCACTCTCTCTTTGGCTTTATAATCTACAAGAACCCGAGCATTCGCTGGAAGATAATCCTTGTAGATCAATTTAGCCATGGAGCCTTACTCTTCCAGCACACAAAGCGGGTCGCCGTATATCTTGCCCTCTTTGGTCACTTTCTCTATCTCTTTCTCATCCTCCTTTGTAAACTTGCGCTTCTGCGCGGGCGGCTCAGACAGTTTCCCTTTCCTTTCAAGATACTCTATTACTTCATCCCTTGACATTTCTTTCGCCATTTCATTTACCTCCAATTTTTATTTCGTTTTGATCGTTCCTGGATCTTTGCCTTTTCAAACATATTTAGTGTCCAGGTATAATGTCGCAAGATGATCCGCAAAATAAGCCAAGTGCGTGCCCGGATACAGCCGTGAAATATCAGTGGACTCTTTGAAGAAATTATCCTGCGGCCACAACCCCATATGCCAGCGGATCATCAAAGCCTCCGCATGGCTAAGATCCACCAGCTTGTTCGCGATAAACAAGCTCTTCTCCCCATGGCCAAGCGGCAGGGTCTCGTCCTTGAAATACTGCTTATACCCGGCATTCTTCTTGTAAAGGCCCACCTTGCATAAGTCATGGCAGACCCCGACAAAATTTATCGACTCATGCGACAGCTTAGCGTCAAACTTATCGTTCAATAAATGCAAGGCCTCGATGAAGTTCAAGCTGTGCTGCACGAGCCCGCCAGGCACCGAAAGATGGAAACTGGTGGAAGCCGGCGCCGTGAAAAAATCCGACTCCTTCAGGAACGCCGACAGCTTGCTATGATCCCGCTGCGCTCCGCCAAGCAACGCAAAAACCGTCGCCTTATTCTTCTCCACATCGATCAATAAGCCCATTATTTCCTCCCTTTTGCATTTCGCAGCCGTTTTAAATAATCTTTCATGGCCCGCGTCCCTCTATTTTTATCTTGAATCCAGGATTAGGCGCACCAAGATCCTTTCCTGCATAATCCATGGCATCATATTTTAACACCGGGCCAGAGTTATCTGTTGCAATAATGGGCCGCATGTCAAAAAACTGGCAAGCTATCTCGGTTGAATTGTCAATATTTTTGATTTCAAGCGGAAGGTTCATTCTTAACAAGTCATTGAATGGAGGCAGCCTGTAAGCGTCGGCATCGCAATCAACCGGGTATTGCAATAAATCCTTTTGAAGAAATCCCCCGCCTTCCAATGAAGGTGGTGAGGCTGAATTCAGGCGCACGGTCCAGCTTGACTTGCAGCAGAAATAATCAAACCGCTCATTAGACACGAGATCCACATCTAAAGTGACTGTGGAATAATCGTATGCTTTCAGCGTCCAGTTCCTCTCATCCAGCGGCTCAAAACTCCCCCTTTCCGAGACTATGATGCGCGCGAAATGATCCCTAACCGCATCCAACCGTGGAGAGATGTAATCAACAGCCCGATCCGGAACCTCATACGTTCCCTGCGTAGCATACACCGTATAATCATCAACAGTGCCGTTCTTTGAATACGCTAAAAACAAGAGCTTATCTCCCGGCACCAACGAAACGTTCTCTCCTTTAAGCGTCGAGGCATTCACCCTTGAAGTATTCAATACTAGCGTGCGGTTTGCAGCCCAGTCTCCAAGATAAGTCGATCTCCCGTTTTGCTTCACCAGCCACAAAACATACCTGGTATCATTGACCTCGCTCCCGCCACCAATAAAACCAGGAAGCAAAAACAAGTCAGTCCTCAAGTTCTTCGCTTCAGCTACAGCCATCGCTCCGGACCCATAACCCAGAGGCACTGGACCTTTAGGCCTACTCATGAAACCGCCTATCAGCAGCAGAACAATCACAACCAATGCCGCTATCGTGACTATAGTTAAATTCATCCCTTGCGCTTTATTATTCATGGCTCCTCCCTTAGATCAGACTGCCAACCCCACTTGATCACCCAAAACGGCAGCCACTCTGCCTCTAGATTATAATGAGACATGAACCATTCCGACGCCGCCTCGTACGTCAAAAATCCATCAGCATTAAACAGAGCCTTAATGGCATCAATGGATAGCATCTGCTTGTTCGCATCCTTGACAAGAAGCAAAGCCGCACCCAGCAGATCCTTGAACTCATCCCTGGCCTGATACTCATGTAGGAATATCTTCTCAACCGACTTTACCCGCCCGACCCCTAAAAGCTTGGAGAACTTGGAAAACCCTGAGAAATCACATTGATCATCATTCCGCCTGACCCTCTCGCCTGTCTTCACGCAAAGATCACTCGCCTTAAGGTCATCTGGAGAGAACGCACAATTCCCGCACGTCTTCTTTCTCGTGCGCATCTTCCAGTACAATTTCACCATAGCACCAGGCTTCAACCGGCACTCAGCCTGCTCCTCCCATGCTGAAAGCCCCTCCTGCACCATACTCCACGCAGGCCGGATAGTCTGACATTTAGCATGCGCCTGCAACTCAGCCTTCAACGTACTAAAAGAAATCGCCTTCATACGCCCTCAAGCATTTCGCCAGGCCCAACAAACGCCGTCTTTATACAGACGGTCTCATTCCACGTATTCCTCTTTCCTCCAAATTCCAGCACGCACCATAGATTAAGATTCGGCTCCATTGAAGCAACAGACTCGCGGTGCGGATCAATCATAACCACCCACCGGCTCTCGCCTTTAGAGAAATCCACGTACTGCTCAGCAATCAAACTGCCCTTAGATTCATCTTTATAATAACGGATAACTTTACCGCTCGTGAACCCGCTTTCAGACTGAACCCACTGAGTCTCCATGCGTGTAGATGCCGTAAGATATTCTATCGGATCCGCTAAGCATTTATCAACAAGCCAAACCGTCTTTTCAACCTCCGTGTGATTCACGCATTCCGGCTTCCAGCCCGCCTCAAGCAGCAGATCGCCAATCGGCCTCTCAGCCGGCGGGGCCGTCAGCATAAGCCCTAAACCAAACAGCATGCCGATCCCAAGAAAGATCGGAAAACCGTACCCATAGCTTACTTCCCTGCGTTTATTTCCAGGCCAGGAGATAGACTGTATCATGCCGCCGATCCCAATCACTATCAGGAAAACCGCAAAAAATCCAAGAAAAATAACTGACAAAATGCCTGCCGCATCCATCATGGCGCATCCCCCATTGCAGCCGCTAGCTCCTCTTTGGTTTTATACCTGGGCGCGGTCATGATATCAAATTTCTCACAAGCGTTAAGAAAAGGCCGATCATGCACTTCCTTCCTGCCAAGCATGCAATCAAGCTTGTGCGTCTTTGGGTTAATGAAGATCCGCCTGCAGGAGAAACACGCCGGCTTCCGCGGCGTCATAATCTCTAACGCCTCACTAGAAGACATTATTTTTTTATTCTCCAGGTTTAACAGCAGCCGACCAATCTGCTCTAAAGCAAGCCCCCCTGTCTCTTCATTGTCTTTCAGCCTCTTTTCGATCGCATTGAAGCCTTCATCAAACAACGTTACTAACTCAACACCCTTCTTATCTAGTTTTTTCTCAAGTATCGGCGCAGCCTCCTGCTTTAACCTTGACTCTAATTCCTTAAACCTGGATTCAAGCCTTGCTTCCGCAGCAGCCACAACCAAGCCCGCCTCTTCCTTCACCCCTGAGCTCCTTCGCTCAAGGCTATTCAAGTCCTGCGACAATTCCTGCTGGCGCTCCAATAGGCTTCGAAGCTTCTCATTTGTGAGCCTCTGCTGTTCCCTGAGATATTCCACTTCTTTTTCAAGGTCCGTCATTCGCTTGCCTCACGTTCTATTGGCGTGTCAATATAATGGATGAGCACATACAGCATGCCAATCCACCCAAGAGAAAATACGATGTAAACAAGGAGGGCTTGCGTGCTGAACATGCCCTCAGGGGCCCGGAACTTTTTCACTGCCCAAAGTATCCCATAAAAACAAATTGCTAAAGCTATAATGTGAAGAAAAGCCCGGGCAAAAAAAAAGTTAGAGTTTAAAACCCCTCCGTTTGAAGGGGTATTTGAACTTACCGCACAAATTTTGCTTATATGTCTTTCTGTCTTTTTTTCTTCCATCCCTGGCATTTAAAACAACTCCGTTTTGAAGGCGGCGCGCCATAAATATTCCAGGGCCGCAAGTCCGGCGCAGACTGAAAGCAACGCCGAAACAAAGACCACGAACAGCATCTCAAAGAAAGTTGCGGGCCCTCCGGCAGGCAAGCCAATAACCAGTCCCGGATAGCTGGCTTTGGTGCTCGTGAAATTCGGCGCGACTCTCTCCCCTGAACAAAGGATAGTCACGTTCCTTCCTTCAAACTCCAGGTTGGCGGCCGTGAAGTTTTCAGAAACACAGAAAGCCGTGCTGCGTTCCCTGCACTCGCGCTGCATGGCCCAGTTACAGGTTGACTGCTCGGCTTGCCCCTGCAGCTCGCCGAACATAACCCAAAACACGAATCCTGAAACAGCCACGGCAAACAAAAGAATACCAAGCGCCGCCAGCTTCAGGATGAATTCTCTCCTACCTTTCGGGCCCAGTCCGTAATAATGCTGAAGTAATAAAATGAACACAGAAAGCGTGATTGCTAGAATAAACCCATTTTTGGTAATCAACGGACGGGGTTGTAATTCCGCTTGGCCCGCCATGCGCTGCACGGTCACCAATGAATTTACACACACCGGAGAATTCATAAGCGCAACAAATTCAGGCGAAGGATCGGGCTGGCCTGCTGCATCCCAGGCTTCAGCGCATTGCATATCCTCAAAAAAATATATGAATGACTCCGTGCGGTAGGTAACCTTCCCGGCCGTCGGCAGTGAAAAGATCGCGAGAGCCAGCAATACAAAAACCAAATATCTCCCACTCATTGCGCTAAATATACTCCCAGAAAGTATATAATATTTCGCTTTGATTTCATAGCTTGCAATGCCGGCCCTGGAAGCTATTAATAACTTCAGTCGCAGATTTCAGGGGTTTTAAGCCTTAATTCCCCAATAATAGCTTCCCAAATACCCTGGAATGCCTAGTGTTAAGCAAAAAACCTAGGGTAAACGCTATTTGAAAAATACCCCTCTGATTTGAAGGGTTTTAGCCCTTAAAGACCCCTAAATAGAGGGGGTATTTTCAGAATTTGAGTAAATCGCAAAACCAAGGAAAATATAGGCCCGGTGGAAAGATCCTGTGTCAGAAAAGCAGAGAATATGACATAGAAGATCCGCTGCCCTGCCGACAAAGCCAGGCGGTTCAACAAAACTTAAGTTCTGTACCTGATCGTTAAGCTCAACCTTAACGTTAACCAGTAAGCATGGTAAGAGTAAGAAGAGTAAGCAAACACTTCCGATCTGAAAGTAAGAAGTAACTTATTCCGTGGCAACCTAATGCTGCCAGACCGCACCGGTACCTGGCCCCCTCTCAACGCTCCTCGAGCCGGCTCAAGGCCCGCTCAAGAACACTAAAGTGACATCCTCCCACGACTAAAGTCGTGGGCTTCCAAAAGGCGTTTGCTTGGAATGTTGAGTTTCAAGTTCTTGCCTCTTTTAGTTCCTGTTTCATTGAAATGTCTTGCTCTATCCTTAAAGGAAGAGTAGAGGACAGGTTTCCACAGGCGTTACTTCCCGTTAGTCCAACGGTAGCTCTTTCGAGAATGTTTTTTGCTGCATTCACGTCACGATCTTCAACCAGCCCGCATGATTGACACTCGTATATTCTTTTTGATAGTGGCATGTCTTGCAGGCCGCCACACCGGTTGCATTGTCTTGTTGTATTCTTTGAAGCGACCATGCTCAGTTTGCATCCAGCACTTTCAGCCTTGTATGCAAGCATTCGCATGTACATGCTCCAAGAAGCGTCACTTATTGACTTTGCAAGATGATGATTTTTCATCATGCCTTGCATGTTCAAACTTTCTACGCCAATCAACCCGTATGTTTTGACTTGTTGAGTGGTGAGCTTGTGAAGGAAATCAAGACGCTGGTTTGCAATCTTCTCGGCTTGTCTTGCAAACCGCAGTCTTGATCTCTTCTTATTCCTGCTGCCTTTGTGTTTTCTTGAAACCCTGCGTTGAAGCAGCTTCAATTTCTTTTCTGATTTTCTCAGGAACTTTGGAGCCTCTATCTTTAATCCTGTTGAAAGAGTTGCAAAGCTTGAAAGCCCAACATCGATGCCTATACGGCCTTGCTCATTGCTTTTGAATTCTTTAGGTTCAAACTCAGCAGAGAGTCCAACATACCATTTTCCTGAAGCATACTTTTTGATGAAGCAGGTCTTGATTTCTCCTTTCGGGACTCGATGAAGCACAATTGGAATGCAGCCTATCTTGGAGAGTGTGAGCCTGCGCTCGTTTTTGAACTTGAAGCCGGATTGAGGATATGTTAGAGAGCTGACATACTTTTTTCTTCGAGGGAACCCGACCTTGATTTTGCTTCCTTTCTTTCTCTCCTGTAATCGCCTGAAGAAAGCAGAGTAAGCATCGGCAAGGCGTTTGGAAGTATTCTGGGCTGCTTGCGAATGAAGCTCTTTAAATTCGGGCTTTTCTTTCTTGAGTTGAGAAATATACTTGTTCATGTCAAACTGGGTGAACATTTTGCCCGTCTGCTTGTAGTGCTCTTTAGCCTTGTCAAAAATGAGGTTGTAGATTTCTTTCGCCAAGAACATCTGGCGATTCAAGCGGAGTGTCTGCTTGCTTGACGGGTACACACGATACTTGAAACTCAACATAGTGTTTATATTCCTTCCTGCCTATTTATACTTTTAGACGAGCTCGCTTTCATCCCACCTCTAAAGAGCGTGGGTTTTCCCGCTCGCCACGGTTATAATCCCGCCGCCCTGCATCTACAGGCGCTCAGCGGGCGCATACAGGCGCGCCTAAATATGCTCGCCTTCTAGGAAGAAAATCACGTTTTCCTATATAGCGTTACCAATATACAATCATACTACAAAGCACACAAAAAAAACAGTATCGTTAAAACGCCGGAAAAAGTTTCGGCAAAGTCCCAAGAATATATATGTTTTTTGTGTAGTTTGTAGTATCAAACTGTAATGGTAACGCTATATAGGAAACAGAATTTTCCCTGAAATTCTTGTGTGCTTTGTTATATCAAAACATAACAGCAAAAGTAAAGAAAAGTGTTTTATATTTGATAGCATATTAAAAAACTGCGATATCTTGGAGGTAGAAAGATGGAAAATTTTGAGTTCGTGATGCCTGACGGCAGGAAAGTTTCATCAACAATCGAAGCAGCAAAAGCATACGCGCGCCTGGGAATGGGAAGTCTCGTCCGGGATGTAGATAAGAAAGCAATCGACATGGGCTGGAACCTCAACCCGATCCCTCCAGAAAAATATGATGCCGCATTCAACAACCCGGCCGCACCTGCAGACATGGGCTTGCTTTGCGGAGCGATCTCAGGGATCGCATGCCTGGACATCGACACGGCTGAAGGCTTCACTTATCTTTTCCCTGATGGCGTGCTCCCTGACACGCTCATTGAAATGAGAGAGACCCCTGATGGCGGGAAACGGTACCACATGTTTTTCAAATACAGCCCCGAGCTGGCAAAGGTAAAAAAGCCAAAGAAAGGCATCGAGCTATTGTCGGATGATGCGGTTGGCGGGCCCGCGGAAAAGGTCACGCTAAGTCCTCGAGTGACAGGGGAAAAAAGGAACTATAACTTCATAAAGGTCGGCGAAGGGGAATATATAAAAGAGATGCCTGAGGGGTTGAGGCAAAAAATAAATGAAATCAGAGTCGAACACTTGACTGAATATCAAAAAGGTCTATCAGAGGCAAACCCAAAGGTAATGATCGGAAAAATCCCTGCCTGTATTCAATCCTATTTAGATAACGGCGCACCCGAGGGAGAGAGAAATCTCTGCAGCCACAAGGCCGCAGTATTTCTTGCAAACCTGCGCGCATATAGAAAAATAACGAAAGAGACTATGATGGATATGCTTCTGGCGGCGAATATGAAATGCGCCAAGCCACGATCCGATAAGGAAGTGCTTCTTGAAGCAGAATACGCGATAAAACGGAACATGAAACCATACAACTGCCGGAAACTGCTAGAGGAGCCTTTGTTTGCAAGAGCCTGTGATCCAAACTGTCCGGTGCGTGAAAAATATGAGAAAGCCACTGGCGCCACCACTGCAGAGGAGGAAAAAAAATCTAAGGGCCAGCAGGCGGCGGAGGCTTTCGCTGATACGGTCGAGCGCGTCACAATGTACCCAATGAAGATCTCAGACTCTCAAGTTAAGGTAGATGTGGAATTCAAGCCAGGCACAGAAGGGATAGGGCATTCTGTGATGCTTAGCTTAACCTCTCATGAATACGCGAGCGCTTTGAAAATGGAGCACAAATATATTGCTTCATTCGGGAACAGCCTGGACCCGCTAGTGGTCAAGAAATGGAAGAATGTGATAAATTTGATCAAAGAGCAGGGGAAAGTGGCTATAGATAATGGAGAGTTGGGCACTTTTGAAAAAAAGCTTGTCTGGAAATTGTTCCATCTGGCGAATGAGCCCGACCGTACTACCGCGAGCTTCTATACTTGGATATTCAGTGGCATAGACCGGAAGGTCCTTGATATTGGTGATGGGATTATTTATATGAAGGAGGATGATGCCATCTCGCACATCATGGGCTATTCAGTAAAAACAAGGCCGGAGAAGATCCGGGAATTGTTAAGGAAGCACAAGCTGCTTGACGGCTCGGTGCAAGTGTTTGATTCTCACGTTATGGTGGCTGCGGGCAGGATCCGTGCGGACGAGCTGAACGGGGTGCCCCCTTTGGAATATGTCATGCCTGTGTGGGCGTTTATCAAAGGAAGCCAGCTTCTCCCTAGCTATGGGGACGGGCCTAGGGAAGAGCCGAGCCAACCTTCTTGCTCAACGGAGGGTCAAACTATTACAGATAGTGTAGATTTGCAGGATATTCCGAAAAAAGAGGAAATTCAGCAAGAAATTCCAAAAAAAGAAGCGGCGCCACAGGATATTCCAAAGCCCAAGGACCCGCAGGATATTGACGCGATCATGGCAGCGGAAGAGCGATTTAATGACGAGCTCAACGATGCCATATAGATTGCGGAATATTCATCAGCCAGCCTGAAATCTTGTTAGTCCTTCAGCTTTATCGCTGAAGGGCTGAATATTTTTTAGCTTAGGGTCAAGTATATAACGCTTGAGCGTTTAAGGCTAGGAACTGGCGAGAAATAAGGGAATGATACGGATGGGTTGGGATGAATCTAGTTAAAGTCAAAGGACTGCCGGGTACGGGCAAGACCACAAAGCTTTTTTCGATGATAGAGGAGTACGGCCTGCCTTATGATGGCATAACGCTTGCAACCTACAGGAAGACGGTTGCGACAAGCCTGAAAAATTCAATTCCTTCCTCAGCCCTGGATAATAATCGAAACATAGGCACATTACACGCTATAGCGCTCCACAACCTGCGCCTTGCTAAGGGAGACTACACAGTGATCTCTCCTGAAGACAAGTTTCTTTTCCTTTTCGGCAAGAATTGGCGTGAGAGAAATAAGAGAGAACGCGACATAGTGGACCAGGCGGTCAGCTGGTATATTTCCCATAAGACATTGAAGAATTACCCGGGAAGGACCAGCCTTGGTGATATCAAAGACGAGACAATCATCAACCAGGCTGAAGCATACACGCGCTTCAAGGAAGAGCACAACCTTCATGATTTCGATGACATGATCCGGGATTGCCGTGAGGAAGCCATAAGCCCTGAATCAAAGACGCTTATTGTAGACGAGTTCCAGGACTTGAACTCAAGCCAGTATGAATTATTTTTGCTTTGGGCTGACACGATGGAGCTCGTGATCATTGCAGGCGACCCGTTCCAAAGCATCCAACGCTGGGCCGGCGGCGTGCCTGAATTCTGGAATAGCCTTAAAGGCGAAGAAATACTTCTTCCTGAAAGCTACCGGCTGAGACAGCCGCACATTGATTATGCCTGGGATATCATAAAAGGCCAGGTCCCTCCTGAGATAAAATCCGCGCGCAATCCCGCAAGATACGGCTCTGGATTAAAAAACATTTCAATGATCACTACCTCTGAAGTCCCAAATTATATCGCTGCAACGCGTTCAGCCTCTACACTCCACCTGGCTCGCGCGCAGCACATTCTAACTGATGTCGTTGGCGTGCCGGATATCATGGAAGGGCTGGGAATCCCTTATTCTACAAACATGGACGGGCTTGGATGGAGCAAAGAGGATGCCATGCTGCACAATGCCGTGTTTCAATATAAGATGAAATCTTATGCAGAGGCGGCACAAAAAAGAGAAGAGGCATTTGCCGTCATAAAGCAATTCATCGAGCCGGGCGCGCTAGATCGGGATGCTCAGCGCAACCTGAAGCACGATGGTGGCATGTCAACCTGGACAGCGCAATTGCAAAGCGACCGGCCATACTCCCGCGGGTTTGTCTTTTCAGAGGATAGCCGGAGAGGCAGGATGCTAACGGCCGCGTCTAAATCTTTATGGGGAAAATTAAGCCTGGCTGAACAGAACACGCAATTGATGACGATCCATGCGGCTAAAGGCCTGGAAGCGGACACGGTGTTCCTTTATGATATCACAACCCCGAGGGTGCTTGAAGAGATGAGGCAGGATAAGCGGATCCTTGAGGAAGAGCAGCGGGTGTGGTTTGTTGGCGCTACGAGAGTGAGAGAGAATCTGATTATTGTGCGGCCTTCGAAGGATGAAGGCAGCGCGAGCGGGATGTTGAATGCAAACTGCTGAAACTATCCAAGCGGTACCAGCAGGCACGGTAACCCAGAAGAATGCTTGGGCGATGGCGCAGGTCATCCAGAAAGAGTTCAACGGCTCCGTGGGCTTTGCTGAGCTTGAAGGGTTGTTTGCTCCCGAGTTCAAGGCAGAGGTGGAGGCGCGGGTTGATGCGGCTATCGCAGCAGGGTTCGTGTTCTCTGAAGGCGGCAAGCTCACGGTACTAATGCCCGGGAAATGCAAGGGCTGCGGCTGCACCACAGACCTGCTCAGGGTGGCTCAAGGCAAGTGCAGGACCTGTATAGAGAAAGAGCGGCTTGAAGCCACAGATCCTTTGATCGTTCAAATGAAAAAAGACGCGGAAGCATATAGGAAGGATTCTGAGCGATTCATCAGGCAGAAGAGCGCGGGGACTTTCAGCTTCAGGGGTAAAATGTGAAGATAGCGATCTCCGGGACTCACTGCGTGGGAAAGACTACCACGATCGAGGCCCTGGCGGCGGCTCTTAAAGCTCAAGGCTTCAGGGTTGAGGTCGTGAAGGAGAGCGCCAGGGAATGCCCGTTTCCTATTAATGAAGCGGCGGGGCCTGGGACTCAAATGTGGCTGGCGTGTTATCAGCTGGCTAAGGAAATAGAGGCAGCTCAAAGGAAGCCTGATTTCGTGTTGTGTGACCGGGCTTTGCCGGATATTTTCGCGTATTACCTTTATCTGCTCGAGAGCGCGCCTATGAAAGAGTTCGCACTCAAGAGTGGTGAATATAGCATGCTTGAAGGGATCGTCTCGCGCTGGATCTTCACGTATGATCGGATATTCTATGTCAGGGCTGAAAACATCCCGCTGGTTGCAGATGGCGTTAGGAGCATGAGCCAGGAGTTCAGGGATTTCGTTGATTCAAGAATGGCAGAATTCTATGGGGATAGGCCAAACTGCAAGCCGCTCGCAGGAGCTACAAGCGAGCGCGTGCAAGCCATACTGCAGGCAATCCAAGGGCTGCCGTCAAGATCATTGAGGGTTCCGGCTTTTGAAAGACCGGTGCAGGCGTAAGGGGGAGTTTAAATGGCAGATAAAAAAAAGGAGTTGGCGGTGGAATGGGCTTATCTAATGCTCGTTGTATGGGCCCTTATATTGTTCCAAACACTTAGCAAAAATATAGAAAGTCAAACTGCCTTCTTTATCGGCACGAGTTCGGCGCTGATGGGCCAGCTTGCAATCAAAAGAATAAGGGAGGGCTCATGGTGAACGAGCTGCGAAGCAAATGCCCATGCTGCGGTTCTGAGAACGTTGAGCACATCACCAGGGTGACTGGGTTTTTTTCAAAGATAGCCGGCTGGAACAGAGGCAAGGTCGCGGAGCTCGAGGACCGGAACAGAAACAAGGGATATTTTTGAAAAGTTGTCTCTCTACAGTAGGCACAAAAAACCACTATTTTTTCTGGAAAAAAGCCGGAAAAAATAGCTCAAAAAAATGGAAATAAAACCCCCAGAAAAACAAGTGAAATGGAATACATATACCGAAAAATGACCTTTTTTGGAAAAATTTTAAAAAATTACTTGTTAGATGGTTTCCCTCGCGCCAAAAGACCCCTTTTTATCCACCAATAAGGCGACTTACAATTATTACATCTGCGCGGAACTATATATACATTATTAGGGGTTTTTTCATCTTTTTGGGCCGGCCACTTGTTACCACACCTTAGGCACAACCAATTTTCTACATCGATGCTTTCCTTAATAGGTTTTGTCGCGAGCCTGAGTTCATCATTATGTCGCAAAGGTGTTTTTTTCAGCATGTTTTTTTTTCCTTTTTTTTCCCCTTTATAAACCTTCCTTTTACGAACCATTCCTTGTGGCCGCACTTCCTGCAGCGCTTCGGCGCGATCTTGCTCTCGATCTCTTTCTTCGTGGCCGGGAAATCTGAACGGCATTTGTTGCAGTGCCAACAAATGTCGATTCTTTTCACCGGTCTCGTTTTCATCCTAGCTTTATCAAGCGGGCTTATTTTTACCGGGGCTTTGCTTTTGGATTTAGGCTTGCTTTTTTTCTGGACGGCCACCGGCGCTTCCATGGTGGGCTTTGCCGCTATTTGCTCTTGAGGCGCTTGAGGGGCCTGCGGCTCTTTCGGGGCTTCTGCGCTCGCTTGCGCAATCTCCGCATCTGCCTCCACTTCAATAGGGGCTGGCTGCGCTGGCTCTGCAGGTTTGGAAACGGAATGGTCCCGCTCTCTTGGATCATCATTTAGCGCGTCTTGTGCTGGCGTGTCCCGTGATTTTTGTTCCTGATCATCAATAATTTTTGTTTCATCCTCAAGCATTGTTTTCCTCCGCTTAATATATTATGAGGAAGTGAGCTTTTAAATAAGTTTTTATCCTTTAAATATGCTTGAAAATGGAGAATATTAAGGTGCAGGTAGAGGAAAAGAGCACGCCGCGGGGGCTTCACCTGGTCATTGGCTTCATGATGCTCACTACTTTGCAGTTGTTTTTTATCTTCAGCATGTTCACGCCGACAACATTCACCAGCTCAGCCTGTTTCGGCTCAACAATGAACACTAAAGGTATTAGCATGTATCCCACGCTCCAGAATGGAGATATTATCACCGGGGCGCCGCCAGTCGGTTTGAAAGCTGGAGATATCATTACATATCAGCGCAAGGGGGATGATCGGTTTATCACGCATCGGCTTCACACGATCTCAACAATCGACGGAAAAACGTATTATGTACCACTTGGTGATAACAACAAAGGCATTTCAGATCCAGCTATTACTCTGGAAGAGATAGTGAATAAAGTGATTTGCCGGAATGGTGTGAGGCTGGATGGGGCTTGATCCGAATATAGACCCGTATAGCGGCAAGCCATTCTCTAAGCCGAAGGAGAACGAGAAAGGGCCAGACCCGGGGGATCCTTGCTTTGCTAAGGCGAGGGAAAAATTGCTGGAGCTTGAAGCGGAGATTCAAAAGCTTCCGCCAGGCAGTTTCCAAGTTACGTTTGTGCTCGACACGGCGATAGCGTTGGTCTGTGGAGTGTCTAAAGACGTGCCGTCAGCACTGGATATTCTCAATCATATGGGGGAAACGATAAAGGAGTGCGGCGTAAGGTAAAGGATGAGGTGAAAAATGAGCAACTTAACAAGTGTGTTTATCGACAGGACGAACGTCAGGCTGCTTGATTTCCTGATAGATAACCAGCTATTTGGCTATTCCATAAGCGACCTGGTGAAGCACACGGGCATGGAGCACGAGCGGGTCGTGCGGTCGCTTGAGAAGCTTTCTATCGTGGAATTAGTTTCGATGAAGGAGAACAAGTTCAAGTTCAACGCGGCCTCTTTGGCCGGAAAGAGCCTCTTCGCGCTTGACATGGCATTCAACTTCCACAGGGATAGCAAAAACCTGGCAAAGCGAGGCGCAGCGCTTGAAGAGAGAATAAAGGAGCTGAAGAATAAGCTGCAGCCAAAATGAAGCAAGCCGCAGTCTATAAGGCGCTCATGAAACACAAGACATGCGGAGCAAAGCCGCATGTAGTGGCAGGGAAAACGGTCTCTTGCATTGATATGGTCCTTGATGAGCTGGACCTCAGCTATTCAGGAACCAAGGGGCTTACGCATAGCGGCGAAATGAGAAAGCAACGTAGACTAATTGAAAGCTAGGTGAATGCTGCAAAGGAGGTCACGATGCGCAGAATGCTCGAGATATACAGGCAAGCGTAAAAATCTGAAAGTGTAATATCCAGCCCCGTGGTTTAGCGGCCAAGAATACGAGCCTCTGAAGCTTGGGACGGTGGTTCGACCCCACCCGGGGCTATTTGAAAGCCCTGTGGTCTAGCGGCAATGATACTGCCCTTTGAAGGCGGTGACGACAGTTCGAATCTGTCCGGGGCTATTGCTATTAGGAGGGAAAATGGAGAACGTAGAAGCTGAGTGGGAGTGGATAAGTCCACTGAATCTTTCAATCGGTTTTTGTAACCACGATGGTTTGCTTTTTGAGCTGTTGGTTTCATTGAAAGATCCTGAAGGTATGGTAAGAGGAATGCCGATAGGGTCAATAGTGCAGGCAAAGCCGGAAATACCAGAAGATGAACCGCTTGGTGTTGAACAGCCTAGGATGAAGTTTGTTTCAAATAAAAACGATAAAGAGCACACATATAGGATGTTTATGTCTGGGAACACGTTGTTCTTCTTCAAAAAGAGGCTAGTAAAGAGGGAATGATGGAGGAAGTGCTTGAAGGGCTGAATAAGCTCCCCAGAGAAAAAATAAAAGAATCCTGGTTTTGGAGCGAGGAGGCTCTGATTGTGCAAAGGGAGGAGATCCAGAGCAAAATCAATCTGTTGCGGAAGGAGAGAAAATTGCAGCCACCTATTGCATCAACAGGAATGATCGGCGGGGCGAAGTATGTTGTGAGGCAGTATCAGATACTGAATCTTGAGAAAGGCCTGATGCTAAGCGAGTTCAAGACCGTGCTGGAATGAAATTTGCGTGGGTTTGCACGAAATGCGGGCAGGAGATCACTGCGTTGAGTGAGGAGAGGCTGGAATTGAAAAAGAGAGATCATCTCAAGTCGAGCCATTTAAGATTGCAGGTTCTGGAGGGGCGGAATGGGTGATTTGAGCGAGCTGCATAATTGCGAGAAATGCCAGGGGCATATAGTGGCTATTACGCAGGATCTGCTTGGTGTCACGCGTTGCGCTTATTGCAATGAAGTCGTGGATTATCTTTCCTGGTTTAAAAAGGAACAGCTCGATATGATGGTGTCTTTCATTCGGGCCAATCTTGAAAAATTGCCAGATGGTATCGAGGTCTTTATTGGATATCATGGCAACGTGTATGAGGCGGTGTTTATCGCCGCCTGCGGGCATCATGATGGGGCATGCGGGGCCCTGTATTCGTTCGGCGGTGAGCTGAGAAGCAAATTTCCTGCATTTGAGGTAAACGTCAGCGTGCAGTGTGATAGAGAGAATATCTGGCCTAGTATCAATTATGTGAATGCCGGGAAGAAATAGGCTATTAAAATTTCCAGGGCTTTTCTTTAATAAGGAATTTCTTATTAAAATTTCCTTTAATTAGAGATCATCGATGTCAAAGTCATCTCTTTGTATCGCGCGTCTGATCTTCCAGATACGAAATGCCGTTTCTTTGTTTTCATGGTAGCGTGCTACAGCCCAGGCTATAGAGGTCAGGGCCAGGAAGGCCATTACTGCAGCGTATCCATAAAGCGTGGTTCTTCCAGTGTAGGCGGCTAGCTCTTGGCCCCAAAGGTCCTTGAAGCCTGCGCCGTAGGAGGCTGCGATGATTGGTATCATGTATTCAATCTTTGGGCTGGACATGGGCTTTCCTTAGGTTGCAGACTTTTTTAGCTTTATTGTCATCAGTGCAGCAGCTGGCGTATTGTGCATAGAATTTGCAGGTTTTAGCGAGTGCGCAGGCTTCAAGCGCCATTCTTTTCCGATGCGCGGGCTTTCCGTTTCAATGCCGCGCGGAGCTTCTTTTCCTTCAATTCCCGCTTCAGGCATATCGCGCATTTTTTCGGGTAATCCCGGTGCTCACAACGTCCGCTTGAATTGGCTTTGTTCTCTATTGCATAGCCGCAATGCAGGCAGATCGTCGTGGGCAATTCACTTGCTCCTTATGAAATAGTATGCGCCTACACATATCCAGATGGGGATCAATAGCAGGTTGTCTTTAGCCAGGACGACGGCTCCGATCATGAAGCCCATTATTTTTTCTATCGGATCAAATTCCAATGTTTCCTCCTTTATGTGCGCGGGCATGTTGAAAGCCACGCATCGCTACATTTAGCGCAGATCTTTATAAGATTTTTCTTTCCTAAGCCATAGAGGGTGAAGAGGGGTTCGGAGTCGCCGCAGACGTTGCAAGGCTTGGGGGTCCATTCTTTCAAGCGTATTATTTTAAGGCCCGCTTCTTGCTGTTTAAGCGTGCGGATATCGTCAGTTAGTCTGGTTTGAAGTTGCGTCTCCCGTTCTATTTCAGCTGTGATCTCTTCAAGCGAATATTTTTCATAGGACTTTACGCCGGCAGTGGATTCTAATTGTTTCAGCAAGTCTTTCCTGATCCGGTCACATACAGATAGGGGCGTTTCTGCATCTTCAAGGCGCTCTTTAAGCTCTTCTATTGACAGCTCGATTCCTTCCTTATTTAGGTCAACAATCACCATTTATTCCTCCGTTGGTATGTTTCGGTTATTTTGGCTTTGGCTGGGGATATCAGTTTTTTCCCCTTTCGGGAGATATTTTATTTTATAGCAGGGCAGGCACAATACTTGTACATCGTCCCAGTCTTCTTTTTCTAGGATTTCCCTGAGTTCCCCGTCTACTATTTTCATGGCGGCGAAATTTTTGGTGATCGTGAAATAAGGGTCGCCTAAATAAAGGTCTTTGCCGCAGTCATTGCATTCTCCAATGGGTTCATCTGGTTTTGGTAGAGGCTCTGGTGCTTGCAGACTGGGCTCTGCGGGCGTTTCTTCCTGGTTCATTTTCTCCGGGAATGGTGTGATATACTGATCCTTATAGCAGGTCATGCACAATGCTTGCACTTGCCGCCTCTCTTCATTTATGGTTGCTTCTGTCAGCACGCCATCTTCAACTATCATACGGGCGAATCCTTGTGTCATCATGAAGTATTTCTCTCCGACACAGATGTCCTCGTGGCATTCGTCACACATGTTGAAGGCTTCGCCAGGCATCGCGCTTCCATCGAGTGGATTTTTCTCAGTTTCCTTAGCGCTCATCTGGAACCCCGATAACAGATGAAAATAGGCCCATCGTTATTATCGCTCCCATCAGGATACAACCACCCCAAAGGATTGCCTTTTCTTCCTTTGATGTGGCTTTCATGGGCCTGCCTTGGGTTTAGCGCCGAGCTTTTCGAAGAATTCTTTCTGCTGGAATAGCACTTCATTTATGGTACCGATCGGGATGTGGCCTTTTGTGTGAATGTAGGCGATCATAATGTCTTTGTTGATGCCTGATTTATTAAGCAGGTCAAGCGCGGTTTTGATGTCCGCAAGCGAGGCTTTAACTTTCTCAAGCGGATCTCCCTTATCGAGTATTTTAAGCTCGCCTTTCTTTTCCGCTGAAGCAAGCATATTGCCCACGCTTTGCGATTTCTCTGTAGTTACATCAATCACGAATCTCATGTTTCCTCCTTTTTTCCTTCTTTCTATGGTCAAGATAAATGCTCCATGCGCCAATCATCATTAGCATGGAAAAGAATGCGCTCATCCCCCAATCTTTTGTCTGTACTGCCATACTAATGCCGAGCATTCCAACCAGTACACCCGATAGGAATCCAAGCCCCCAATCTTCACCGCTCATTTTTCTCCTTTTGTTTTTCTTTTAGCTTTTCTTTTTTCTCTTTCGTCTGCTTCCTTAGCTCTCGTTTCAGGTCTCCCCACAGAAATTCAGAATATTGCCGCTTTTTCTTCAGTTCTTTAGTGCAGGCTTCACAAAGCTGTACTTCCTCGATCTTGCCTTCTTTCTTGCAGCGCATGCAGAATAGTTTTGTTGCGATTATTTCATTGAACCTGAGCTGGTGCATTCCTATGTCTAAAACATAGCCTTTGCCTGTTTTTCTGATGTAAAATACGCGCCATTGGACCTTGCCTTCCTTGTTCAGGTTTTCGACTTCAGAGTCGCGGATCTGTACATTACCCCATATCCTCAGTTGTTGTTCCCACCATGCCGGGTTCAGATTGAATAGATGCTCGCTTTTTAGCATGCCGAACTGGACGTTTCTGGTGATAATATCTATCATCACCACCTTGTCTTTCTGTTCAGCAGACAGGCCAAGCTCATACCTGAATCTTTCCTTGAAGCTCATGTGTTATCCTTCAGTTTAAAGAACGTTGGGTCTTTGATAGCTTTCAGTATGAGGGTTGCTGCCATGTTTGTTAAGGCTTCATGGTATGAGTGTTCAGTGTGGTTGCCTTGTTCGTGCCCTAGCTCGTGAATGAGCAAGCCCAGGGCTTGCGGGGTGAGGCCGTTCTTGAAATAGTCTTTCCCAAGGCCTTTAACATTGAAGGTTAGAAGTCCGGGCGAGTATGTTGCCAGGACGGTTCCATCCCATTCTTTGAACTCAACCCGAATGTTAATATGGTAGTGCTCGTTTGCGACTCTCTTGGCAAAATCCGCGAAAGCCAGCATGTTTCTATCTGCTTCATAGGGCGTGGCTTTGGCTTGCGTGAGGCCGAACAGTTCGCTGGAGGAAGGTATTATTTCCGTGCGCTTGACTGCAGCCCATTCTTCCTTTGATAGTTCAGACCCGTGGACTACGCGGTATCCTTGAGAGATGGCTTCATCAATGGAGTTGCGGTCTGTGGGTGTGGCGACGACGACTTTCTCACCGAATCTTTTTGTGATCACTTCCTGCACCGCCTCTGGCTGGATCCGTTTATTTCCAGTAGCCTCTCGTATCCATTGCTCTGAGGCTTCCTCAGGAGTGATTTGACTGAATGTCACGTTTAAGACTTCCGCATAGAGGGCGGATAGGAAGGATAGTGGGATGGTGTCTCTATCCATGGATAATGGGATTTTTTGTTGAACATCCAGGCTGTATTTGCACTCAATCTGGGTTACGGGGATGCCCATCTCATAAAGCCAAGCCTGGCCTGTTGGGTTGTGTAGGTCTACCTTGGTTTTTCGCTGAGCTTTCCGGAGGCCTCCATTTTCAGAGACCTCGGTGGGAAGCGTTGGATAGATGGAGTTGAATGGCTTTTTGTATGGAATGCGCGTTTTATTGACGATGAAGATAATGTGTTCAGGTATTAGGTATTGCTGGACTGTGGAAAGCATTTCAGCGTATTCGGCTTCAGTCATTTTGACGTGTATCGTGATCTCGCTTCCTTCCTTGCGGGACCCGGGGAATTCCAGGCGGCCTTCAGAGTTGAAGACTATCGTGCCTTTGGTGGTCTCTATTGTAGCGTGCTCGCATAACGCGAGGATCTGCTTTTCCCCAAGGTTGAATCTTCCTCGCTTTTCCGGGTTGCTGCGTTTTGTTGTGGGCGCAAAGAGCGTGAACGCGTGCGTCAGGTCCT
>Ga0079037_100000110_pt1 | contig 28142 bp, 32 predicted proteins | sample Mud3Dept4metaG_FD_71479 | JGI IMG/M metagenome (GOLD analysis project Ga0079037, IMG submission 71479) | Freshwater wetland microbial communities from Ohio, USA, analyzing the effect of biotic and abiotic controls - Mud 3 Core 4 Depth 4 metaG | ecosystem: Environmental > Aquatic > Freshwater >... | reverse complement strand
ATACGCAGTATTTTATATTCGTTAAACGGAAAAGACATTATTCAGCTCCGAAATCCTGCTCCTCTTTCAAGGCTGCAACTCTCTTCTTTGCTTTGCGTTCCCGTTCTAGCTTTCCAGATTCAACATCAAACTGTTTTGTATCTGTTTGATGATATGATGGAGTTCTTCCGCGGGGAGCTGCTTGTCTATCAGCATCGTCTTTAGCCAATGTTGACACCTCGCCACCAGGGCCCAAAGGCATTACTCGAGCACCTTTTGTCATAAAAGCGGAGCCAGTCTGCCATTTATCACAAATAGATTTCTGAGTTTGAGGCTTAGTCAAATTGCTATGTAATGAATAAGCACGATGGACATCTTCAGGATTCACATCCATTTTAGAAGCCTCCGGAACATCTTCCTTTACCATTCTAACAGTAGAAACAGCATCGTGAATCTCTCGTTCTCTTTGCTGAGACATGTCTTTGACTAAATTACATGTACGTTCATCAAGAGATTTCTTAGATGAGTCTGCATCACTTGGGAGAGGCCCTCTTGTGTCGGAGTTACTATCAGACTTTTCACGATCTTTTGGATGTAGATCATAATCTGGATCCTGCTTATAGCCGCCTCTTTTTACGCCTGATTTACGGGGACCATAATCAACATTAAGAGCCTTCACGAGATCAGTTGTTCTCTCGTCAAGAGATTTCTCAGCCTTGATCTTTGCAGCTAATCCGTGCATTCCAGAAGAAGAAGCTAAATGAGATGCCTTTGTCTGGGCACCTGAAATATATTTCTTCTTTTGCTCTTCAGTGAGCTCAGGCTTCTTTACGGCACCTGGTTTAGATTCATCTTTTCCAGAGCCTCGCTGAAACTTGCCACCAGAAGCACCTGCTCCGTAGACAGCCTTTTCAAGAAGAACAGAAATTGATTTGACAAGATCAGACGGCTCAAAGCCACTGCTTATAGACTTGCCAACGCCAGGAGCCCAAGCTTCAACCATTTCATACTCAGAGCCTCTTTTGTCTTTTGGATCTGCACCAAGAACATGGCCATCAGCCTTCGGAGCTTGCTTCTTTTTAGCCTTGAGGCTGTCTTCTGTCTCACCATCAAGAACGTGAGTATGACATTTTTCCATATCAGATTCCTTCGAGGCATTTTTTAATTCTTTTTCATGAGCAGCAGTAGTAGGGATTTTCTTATATTCGCCCTTTGGATTTTTAATATCTTCAACTGTCATCTCTTGCTTTTTAGGACTATACTTATAGTCCCTCGTTGAAAATGCATTCACAGGAGAATTAGGATCTTTTTTCTTTGGAGTAAAGACAGCGCTGTGAGGATTCTTTCCCTTTTCGTCAACTTGCTGCACATCTTTACCATCAATTTTCTTATAAGCATATGCTTTTTCAAGCAAACCATCTATAATCGATTTATCCATGTTTAGTGTCTCTTCATTCCAGCTTCTGCAGCTTTCCTATCATTAGGATCCTTGCTTTCAGCTAGTTTCTTAAGGTTCTTTACTGCACCTGGTTCGGCTCTTTCAAAAGAAGCTTTTTCCTTTGAGCCGCCGGGATTACCCATGGTAGCCATTGAGCCGCCTGGAAGTTCTACGCCTTCACCCTCTGATTCCTGAACTCTTTTAGGACCACTGCGTTCTGATTCTCTCTTGCGGCCCTTTTCTACTATTTCAGAGTTTTTTTTTCGAGGATGGCGTCAAGTGACTTATAAAGGTCAGCAGAAGACATAGAAGCATTCTTCAACTTTGCTTCTTCACTTACACCAATCTCTCGGGTCTTTTCGCCTTCTTTTTCTACCTTGACAGTTCCCTTGGCAGGACTGTGGATGTATTTCTTATCGCTCTTTGCCTTAGGGTGCTTGAATCTAGTAGTTGGCTTTGTTCCATAGTTGATCTGAGTAGCCTTGCCTCCGCCTGTTTCCTTGGAGACCGAAGTAGCGCCCTTCTCGAGGCCCATAGCTTCAAGAATTGACTTGGAGAAGTCAAGTGAATAAGATTTATCTTTCATGTGCTCTTCCTCTTCCTTTTCTTTATCTTTAGCCCATTCGGCCCGTTCTTCCTTTTGTCCACCCTTACCCTTTTCAAGATCTGATTCCTCAGACTTGTTAGACGAGCCGGCAGAGAATCTCTTGAGTGTGAGTGCTCTCAGATTCTCTTTTTCAGTAGCTGCCTTCGCCTTTTGTTCGGGGGTAGCGCCTCCAGCAACTCCTGCACCGGGAGCTTTAGGGTTTTCACCCATCTTGTATCCTGTCCTCGATACGCCACCGATGACAGCCTTAATAGTCTCTTCCATTCTTTCTGCGCCCATTGTCTTGAGTAGATGATTTAATGTTTCTTCATCTGCGGTCAAAGACTTCTTAGCGCCGCCCTTTTCAGCAGGAATGGTGTCATCCTCTTCCATTTCATCTTCAAACTCTTCAGGAAGATTGTCAGCCAAGTTGTCAGACTTTTCAACATCGTCGCCTTCATCATCTTCAGACTTTTCAAGGTCGCCGTCTTCGATGGATGCATTCTTCGTATTTGTACCTGGTTCATCAGGACCCTTGCCAGAAGGCTTTCCCTCGTGCTTGATAGAGTCGGGACGAGCTACTGCAGCATGACCTTCTCCACCGATGGTGTCTTCAGAGCCATCCTGGAACTCTTCGCCAGACTCATTCTTTTCCTTATTGCTCTTGTTGAGCTCATCAAGAATCTCTTGAGCCTGCGGATGACCTTTTAGCATCGTGGCCGCCGTCATTTCATCAATCGTATAGGATCTCTTCATAGCGCCCTCTTTTAGTATTTGTTTATAGGCTCCTTGAGCCTTGGATTTACCTTCTTCAAACTTCTTTCGGCTCGCCTTTGCGGCATCGATTGCCTTATTTTCTTCTGGAGTAGTTGTACGAACTACTTTGTCTTTGTATAATCCAGGCAACACTCGTCTATTTTGCATCTTATCTCTCCTTAGCCGAATAGATACGCATCAGGTATCTCTAGTTTAGCAGTAAACAACCTTGGCAAATCCTCAAATGCCTGAACACCTTCAGGAGCAGGCTTGCCAGCCACAAATCCCCTGATCTCGTGAGCAGCCGTTATGACGACATAGCTCGGGAAAAAACTGTATAAAACACTGAAGCCTCTTCCAGTTGGAGGAGGATCATCTTGCCAAATAAGGTTACCAGCAGCATTCGAATCTACAGCTCTATCGGCTGCAACCAAGTTTGTGCAGTTATACGTTTTGCCATCCTGATCAATAACTCTTAGAAGCTCTACAATTGGAAATGTGAACTTGTATTCAGTTATTGTTGGATCATAAATCTTTGCTTCACTTCTAAATGTGACAGATTCTTTGAATACCATTCTGTCACGTATATTGACTTTGTACTGCGGTTCACATGTTAAATTAACAAAGATGTTACTCATAATACCTGGTTGAGCCACTCTATACGTTAAAGTCTGTTCCTCTCTCCTGTTTGAAGAGGGCACAGCCCTTATTTCTTTATTCAATACATATACCCAGCCTGTACCATTGCATTGACCACACGCTAAAGGTCTAAACTTCAAATCTGTTTGCTCTGATTTTACGGTGCATGAGCAAACGAGCGCTTGGTACCAATCAAACCTGCTTCCATACTGCTGTATTAACCCAATGGCTGCCTGAGTATTATAATCAATCTTTATGGGATTGAAATGTACTCTAGCGGCGCCCTGGGCAGTGCTTCTATTGAGAGCCATTATGCAGCTACCAATGACAATCCGTAGTAGTATTGTCTTAGAGTCTTGACAACCTCTGTCATTTCTCTTTCCATTTGTCTGATTCTGCCTCCGTATGCAGCGTTTTCAGCCGATGCCGTAGTGCTAACCGACTGTGAAAGTCCATCAATTCCAATAGAATAGCCCGCCAAAGCAGCCTGACCACCGAGAGCAATTTCACCGAGCACATTGAGGACTCCCGTTGTAGCATTCATTCCGATAAGTTGTGCTAACAAATCAGGAGCATTTTCATCCTCGCCGATACCAGCTACATATGAACATCTTAAAATCTGTGGAATATAACTAGAACTAGCCATCATTGGCATAAATAGCAATAGTTGATTAGCCACGTTTGAACTTGCTAACATTCCATAATAAGGAATAAGATTTATTTGCGCTGATTTCTTCTTAAGTTGAATCCATTCAGTCGGTATTGTAATGATTGAAGTAATGACATTTAGCTCTAATTTTGTTATTTCGACAGCGGGACGAGTATTGAGTTGAACGTACCCATATCCGCCCATCCATTCTTCAATGCGATAATCGTATGTTTCGTTCTCAACAGTTTTTGGTCTAATAGAAATGTCGAGTAAAAGTTCAGCTCTACTTATTGCAGAATCGATGTAGAACTGAATAGCTTCATCCGTAAGTTTGTCTTGGTCGAATTCAATAGGAATTCTCCAAAGCCAAACTTCTTTTAGCCAATCGGGTGTGATGTCTTTTATCTTCATTTAATGAGGTATCCCCAAAATAGCCAAAAGCTTTATTTTAACTGCTGCACCAAATAACATCAAACTAAAGGCGGCGAGCACGGCGCCAACAATTAAAGCCTGTACCGTCTTCCACTTTATACCATTAAGCTTTTCTGTAAATTCTATAAATCCCTTTAAAGCTAAATGTTGAATAGCATGAGCGTCTGGATCGATGTTATATCTACATCTACAAGACGGATCATTTAGTGCAGCCGTAACAGCTTGTCTAACGATTAAACTAATTTCTTCTCGATCTTCATCGATATTTCTTTCTTTTTTTATATTTGCTACTTCTAAAGCTTCTAAGAGTGATTCAGAAACTGCGCGTTTTATTTTATTGTGCTCAATTCTCTCTTCTACAGTCATGTCATCAATTACTTCCATATTCGTATTTTGTTCGTTCATAAAATCAACCCCTACAAATATTTATTACCTTAAAGAAGCGTAAGATAATACCGTTTCTGTTAGAGTTTCTCCTGTAACTATTAAATCATGATCTTCTTTAAAATATGAATACGGAGAATTTTTTAGAAAAGCAGAAAGATCTAATGGAACTGCCGCTGCGCCAGTTACAGACAATAAAGTGTCAGCATCTGCAGTGTCACTTGTATAAGAAACAGTAATCACAAAATTTGTCTGTGCAGTTGAATATACAACACACGCACCCGTTACATAATCGATTGTTGAATTATATGTGTCGGCTATATCGTCGGGCAAAAATAGACCGCTATTGCCTCTAATAACCCACTTACCAGCTCCATCATCCTGAACAACTTTAACACCATTGAAATAAAGAGAGATCGTTCCCGCAAACATATCGGCAATATTATAGTTAGTAGGAACGTTTAATGTAAATGTGATTTTTCCAGAACCAACTACTCCCGTATCGGGTTGTCCATCGGCAAAAGTAACTACTGCAACTGGAATTGTTGTGATTATAGGATAAAGCCCAACGCTCAATGTTGTTCCATTAGAAACAGCACCCAAAATTGCTATCCTATTACCATCATACGGAAATCTTTTTCCTGTAATTACCTGTGGTGATGGAGCAGTTGTAGTAAATGTTGAATAGCTTGCTCTAAACCTCGCTATTGAATCTGAGTTAATCGATATTGTTGGAAATATAGAAGACATTATCGTTAGCCCTTGAACTCAACAAAAGCAACCGTTACAACTTTAGCAGCCTCTGTTTCTATTATGAGCAAGTCTGTGTCTTTGTATTGAGTAAACGGAGCATTCCCGAAAAAATTCGAGAGGTCTAGAGGACCGGCAGTTACCGTAAATGTGAATCGCTCGTCTGTTATCGTATCGTCAACTTCGCCGAAACCAATTGTTATTTTATTACCTGTAGTATAGACTGAGGTAATTATATTTCTCAATCCTGCAGTAATAGGAATATTGATATATTGAGTGCCCGTTGCATAATTTGAGCGATATTTGATAACGGCTGCAGTATTTTGAGATATAGTGGGAACAGGAGTTGTATACGCTCCAGTTAGATCAGCCATCATAAACTCCTAACTATGTTACTTCGTTATATTGTTATATAGATGCAGTAGCCGGTGGTTTCTTTCCTTTTGTCGATTTTTTAACTTCTCCAGGAACTTCAGCCTCGCCAACAAAACCGGCAGTTTCAGGACCTAATTCAGTTGTTATAGCCTGATTTTCGGACGCTAATTTTGCCTCTTCAGCTGCAATAGCAGCTTTACGAGCTGCAATACCTGCAGGCGTAACATCAATTGTCATCTTCTGAGGATTTTTTATTCCAAAACTATTCCTCATGTTTTCGAGACGTTTTTGATTGGCTGCCTCGGCATCAGTTTTAATTTTCTCAATTTGCTTCTGTGAAAGGCTAGCAGCCTCATCTCCAGTAAATGTTCTATTTCCTACTCGTACATAAAGAGCCATGTTTTATACCTCCCGGTATACAATAAGTTTAGAAATTGCGGAAAACCGAATAATAGAAAATTGCTCCTGCAATAGAAGCGTCGCTATCGTGTGTTACCACGAAGCTTCCATCCACGACTGAAGAAACATAAATGCCTGAAGACGCCAGACCGACACCTGCCAGCAAATCTGCTGATTTTTGGTTTGTTGACGAAATAATGACAACGTCGCCTGATTTTATGAAAACATCAGTAACTGTTGTAGTAGTCGCTAAGGCGACAGTAAAAGTACCTGTCGCCCTCGCATTATTATAAGCAACCATCGGAGGATCTGGAGTATATACATAACCCGCAGACGGAATCGTTGAAGTCGTCCGTTCTGGATAATTAGCCATTATGTTCTCCTTAGAAGCTAGGGAAAGCTACATAATAAAATGTAGAACCCTCAGCATCAGCGTGGTTGTCGTGTGTCACCACAAAACTATCATTGACCACAGAAGAAACATATATTCCAGAAGGCGTATTGCCAATTCCCGCAATTACAAGCGCGCCTTTTAGATTCGTCGCTGTTATCAGAACAATATCCCCTACATGTACATTTGCATCAACTACAGTAGTCGTACCATCAGCACTGATAGTAAAACTTCCCGACGTACGTGCATTGTTATAAGCTAGACCGCCAGGATCTGGAGCATAGTCATAACCCGGAGAGTTGTCAGCGTTTGGATAGAGAGTCATTTATTATCTCCTTATTAGATCGTTGCGATATAGCGGAATGTTGCACCGGCTGCATCTGCATGATTGTCGTGTGTTACAGTAAATCCGACACCAGCGGAGACCGCTGAAACATAAATGCCGTTTGGTGTATTTGTTGAGCAACCAACTACTTTTGCTGCCTCAAGATCGGCGGCAAATAGAACGACTCTACTTGCTGCGAGGATGCCTGTATTAGCAACATCAGTTGATACAGCTAGAGCTAGTGAGAAGATACCAGCAGTTACATCGCCTGCTCCCGAGTAGCCAGAGATGCCAGAGTATCCAGAATATCCAGAGATGCCGGAATAGCCTGAAATGCCACTAAAGCCAGAGTAGCCAGAAATTCCTGAGTAGCCAGAAAAACCTGAATAACCCGATTCGCCTGAATATCCAGAATAGCCAGAATCAGGAGAAATTCCTGAATAACCTGAGTATCCCGAGATTCCTGAATAACCCGAGTAGCCTGATGTTCCAGGATTGTCGCCCGAATATCCCGAGTAACCAGATACGCCTGAATAGCCTGAGTAGCCAGAGATTCCAGAATAGCCAGAATAACCCGAGATGCCCGAATAGCCGGAGTAACCAGATTCGCCCGAATAGCCGGAGTAACCAGAATATCCTGAAAGTCCTGAGTAGCCAGAGATACCAGAGTAACCCGAATAGCCCGAGACGCCCGAATAACCTGAAATACCACTATAGCCTGAATAACCCGATGATTGAGCATCGGAACCTGAGTAACCAGAATAGCCTGATTTGCCTGAATAACCTGAGACGCCTGTGTTGCCATCATCTCCTGTAGCACCAGAGTAACCAGAAAGGCCTGAATAACCTGATTTACCAGAATAACCCGAGATTCCTGAGTATCCTGATACACCAGATCCTGAATAACCTGATGTGCCTGGATTATCACCAGAATAGCCGGAGTAACCAGAGTCAGCACCGGTGATGCCTCCAAGCGCAACGATTTGATTTAAAAATGTCTTTGTACCATCAATGTTCTGATCAAGATCGCCAGTTACAACAGCATCGGCAATACTTAGATACGGATAACCAGTGATGTCACCTGACTTTGGATAGTCCGCCATTTATGAATCTCCTTTACGTTTCTAGAAAAAAGGGGCCTTAACAGCAGCGCCATTAAGACCCCTTCGAAAAATACTACTTGCTGTTATAACTATGCTGTCAATTTTTGTTGTCTCTTAGGATTAGTAAGAGATGTTAATGACTCTCGTCCACTTTAGAGGTGCGAAGAGAACCGGAACACCGTAGAGCAAGATCATCCACTTGTAAGCCGGAGCGATCGTTGCTAGATCCATCTTTACCAATGGAGCCAACTGACGGAAGGTAAGAACGTCAGGGGTCATCTGGCCGATGAAGGCAGTATAAGTATTAGGCATACGGATGCCTGTATAGTCATAGTTGCCATCGCCTGCACCGGTTGTGCCGGTAGCAGTAAGAGGAGTTGTCTGTACCCAATACTTGGTGCCAGTAGGATCGCCAGCTTCAGTGATGAAGAGGTCAATAAACTGAGCATCAGCAGGAGTGCCTGTGACCGCGAATCTAAGAGTGTTCGTTCCAGACGTGGTGATAGTACCACCACCTGCAGCAACCATAACAGATTCACCGTACTTGTTTCTGAAAGAGAATGAACCTTGATAGGTACCTGCAGCAACCGCATAACCAGTTGTAGGAGTACCAGCAGCTGACAATGTAGCAGCAGCCGCACCGATTGGAAGAGGAGTCTGAGTGCCTGCACCCGTTAGAACACCCTGGGAGACAGCGGTTCTGGTCTTGTTCAAGAAGAAGGTTGGTTTTAGATTAACACGGCCGGCCTGAGTCATAAGACCGTCAATGTTAATATTGACCTGAGTGTTACCAGAGGCGGTTGGCAGAATAACTCTCTGTGCAGCCGTTCCAGCGAACTCTTCGTTGATCTTTGCAAGGACTGGGAATGGAAGATAAATGTCAGTTGGGAAACCGAAGTTATCAACTACCGTCTGTGCCAAGTCATTAACGATTGTGGTGAAAGGAGTTGAGGAGAAAGTCGTTCCTCGGAGGTCGTAGGTGTTACCTGCGCCAGTTCCACCAGTATTAGGACCACCGCCAAGAAGCTTGTCAAGGCCTGCCCATTCTACATACTCTGTAGAACCAGCGCCCGTGTCCTGTCCCCAGAAGAGGGAGTTTTCAATCTGACGGAGCATCCACATGATGCCGTTTGAGTTTTCCTGAGCAATAACATCAGGAACCATCGTACGTACCAATGTCAACGGATGGCTGACCGATCGGGTCGTTCCTACGAACTTAACCAATGCGGCTCGTCTTGCGTAGTCAGAGTTGTTCTGGTATGGAAGCTCACCTTCGGCCAAGAATCCGCCGGTCTGAGTTCCGTAAGAGGTCAACTGATTGAACTCTTCAACTGTTGAATAAGCAGGCGACTTCGGAATATCTTTCCAGAAGTTGATGTGCTTATCTGTGAATGTGATAACTTTCAATGAGCTATCAAGTGATTCAACTCTTAGGGACTGTGCACCGGTAGTTCCATAGTTCGAGCTACCAAAGGAGTCTCCTGCTACCATTTCACCCGGGGATCCAATACCCTCAAGGGCCTTATTGATAGAGTTGACATCCTGCATGTTGCCTAATCCAAAACCTTGTACATCGTTCATTGTTTAGTGTTCCTCCTAAGTGAACTGATTACTCAATACCGAGTTTCGTTCTGATGTTTTCAGGTAGAATCGAAGTGTCGCCCACGGCATCAAAACGGAGAACCATGTTGGTGTCTACGCCCTGATTTCCCTGCATTTGCATGTCGAGAAGTCGGCCTGAGATTTCACCCTTGCTAAGCGTTGATTTGCTAAGCGAAGGATTATCAATTCCCTTGATGTTGTCAGCTGATTTAAGTAGTGATTTCCTAATATTCATCGTGTTAGCGATGTTGACGATTGCCTTTTCAAGTTGCTCGACTCTATCGAGAGTTGCAACCAAAGACTTTGCTAAGCCTGCTTCCACATATTCTGATTCATTTGATTTCTGGATGGACTGTTCAACAAACTCACCGTACTTCAGATCGAGAGCTTCAACGGCTTTAGAAACTATTTCCTTTGTGAATTCATCAATGTCGAGGTAAACTTCGCCAGAGTCAACGGATTTTTCTTCCTTTTCCTCTTCCTCATCATCCTTCTTTTCACCCTTTTCTTCCTTGCCTTCGTCTTCCTTCTTGTCATCCTTCTTCTCAAAAGGATTTTCTCCCTTTGTCAAATCAGGCTCACCTTCTGACTTTGCTGAAGCCGTTGCTGTTCCGGGTTCATTCGGACCAGTTCCGCCGCCTTCGTGCTTAATTGTTGCAGGGCGAGCTACAGGAGCCCTTCCGCCTGCACCCTTCGGAGTTTCGATGGTATCCTGTTCAGGACCGCCATCCTTGAAAGAAGCTCCACCCTCTGGTCGAGATCCACCGTCGCCAGAACCGCCACCAGCCTTGGGATGCGTTCCCGAGTTAGCAGCATTTTTCTCATCTTCGGCCTCGTCGCCAGATGGAGCACCTTGGACGGTGTGCTTAACGGCTTCCGCCGGCCCACCAGATCCAGTATGTTGTGTATAGCCTTGAGCTTTATTGATAAGCTCTTTTACGGCATCAAGAATTTCAGACATTCGTTTTCCTCCGTGTCTATTTTGTAAATTAGTAAGATCTCGTCATTTTTTACAGTAAAACTTTGGAATCATTAATTATTCGAACAAAATTTTCAATTCCATTTGCTTTATGAACAAGACCCACGATTGCTTCTAATAGCACATCACTAGCTCCAGGATGTACTGTTTTTAGAAGGGACATTAAATCTGTATGGGATTTGTGAGCACTGCGGTAAGCTGAGGATAGTCTAGCTTCTAGTTCGTCTTCTGAACTCTGTTTGTTTCCAACTACGGCATTATTCTTTACTACATTAGTGTTAGCGCCTTCTAGCGATTCTGTGCGCAGAACCTCGCCATTGCCTGCATAGTTGCTACTGCCAAAGTTGCTACCTGCTGCCATGCCATTGCCAGAGATACCAGCTAGATCCTTCTTGAACGCGAGGTCCTTCATTATATATCCCACAATCTCATCGTATGCAGGAGGAACGAAGGATTTTGACACGGCTTCAAACGTAGCTTCAGTATTGACAGGAATATGTGTTACTGCCACGTTTGTAACTTTAGCTTTTATGATTTTTGATTTATTGATGGCGGAGCGGGCTACTACTTTTCCTTCGATGGAATAACCTAATTTTCTCGGATAACCTAATGATTTCAATTCAGTGGCTAGAGTCCATACATGGGTTGCCATTTCGTTATTGAATAGCATTCCCTTTGTAAAGAAGCCAACGTGGTCGATTTTTGAATAGACAGGAATTCCGATTACGTGGTTGGGTGAGTTGTTATGCATCCAATTGAGCCAGCCTTGATTGACATAATACGATATATCTAAACCGGATTTTACAATAGATTCGCCATCAGAGTCCCAGGCTGGCGTTGATGCGTATCCTTGAATAAACCGGCCTGTTGCCTTGGACGCGTCAAAATTCTGATTTTGGAACTCGGCCTTATTAATATCACCTTCTACAAATTCCAAATCGTCCGTATAAAACTGGAAAATATCATCAATTGTGGGTGTATTCGCCATTATATTCCTTCCAAGTCAAAAGTTAGCTTATTAATTGATTCATTAACTATATTAGACGAATTTCGCCAATTTTATTGAGTTTTTTGTCTAATTTAGCATTTAGTAATGCTGAGTGTGGAGATCTAGAACTATTTTCGGCAACCGTGTACACGAAACTTAGAGTGTGGGTATAATGGTTTCAACGGACTTTAAATAGTGGAAAATAAAAATTCATTCTATTCAAACGGTATAGATGGAGGTTAAACCCAAAATGGGCAATGATGAAAAGAAAGCAGATAATGACAGCATCCGTTCTATTCAATCGACATTTAATACACTGAACCGACTTGTAAGAGAAAAAGAAGAAGTAGTAGCATCTACACCTGAAGCAAACCTCCCAGCCACTTATAGCGATCAGAGCTTACCCGATGTTATCGAAAATGAAGCCTTCGCAAATCAATGTGAGCAAGTTGCCGCTTTACAGTTTGCGGGTCAAAAGAAAGAAGCAATCTGTAAGACATTAGAAATAGAATTAAAAGACTACAAGAAGATTGTTTTGTCTCAAGAGTTCGTAGACATCAAGAAGCGAATAGCCGAAGATCACAAAGTAAACATCCTCAGTAAAATCCTCAATCAAGTAGATTCTGCTGTCATGGCTTTAGCTGAATTAATGGATACAGCTGATGAAGACAGAACCAGATTAAATGCCGCCGCCCTAGTGCTAGAGCATGCCTCTAGACTTCTCGAAGAACAAAAATCCCAAATGCCAAGTTTTCAATCAGTCATTAAAGATGCAGCTGCTACTGGAGAACCAGTAATAATGAATCTCGCTCAAGTAATTATGAACCAAAGATCGGAACGCGGCCTGAAATGAGAGAAATAAATTATGAGTTCGACGCCGTCAAACGGATCAAACAAAAAAATAACTTCGCTAAAGTTAACCGAGTGCCCCGAAGAAGGGCAGAGCCAAACGCCTTGGAATGGAGACTACAAAAAGCACTTGGCTCATCGTTTACGTATACAGGCAATGGGTCGTTCACAATTGACAACCTTAGACCCGACTTCGTTGATAAAACTCGCAAAATTGTTATTGAAGCCTACGGAAACTACTGGCACAGAAACGAGCCAATCACCAAAACGATGCAAAAGGTCGCCCGATATCAAAGACACGGATATCGAGCAATAATTATTTGGGAATCTGAAATTAACGACCCAATCAAACTACGTAGAAAGCTTGCGCTTATATGACCGACCCTGTACAAATGGAAGATCTTGTCAAGCAATTCTTGACTGATCATCGTTTCTTTATTGAAACTGCGATAAGCATTAAAGACAAAGATCGATACATCGTTCCATTCGTATTCAATCCAATACAAGATTTGTTCTACAAGAAGTATATGGAGATGAATGCATTAGGAATCCGTCGACATATTATTCTTAAGCCCCGCCAGCTTGGATTCACTACTCTCATCTGCGCCATGTTCTTGGCTGAATGCATTCTTGTGCCTAACACGGTTGCCGCCATCATTGCTCACGATGCTGAATCAACTGCCAGAATCTTTGAAATCACTAAGTTGATGTATGAAAAATTGCCCGAAGAAATCCGTCCTCAAAAGAAATATTCATCCAAAAGAGAAATTGTGTTTGAGGATATCGGCAGTAAGATCTTCATCGGTACAGCAGGATCGGTTGGCTTCGGTCGAGGAACAACCATCAATCTTCTACACTGCTCTGAATTTGCCTTCTGGGATAAGCCTGAAGAACTTCTTCCATCGTTGTTAGAAACTGTTCCTAAAGATAACGGCGTCATCATTTATGAGACGACAGCAAATGGTTATAACCATTTCCATGATGACTATCTGGCCGCAGTAGGCACATCCGATATGGATCGCAGAATAAATCAAATTCCATATCCTCATTTCTATAGATGGTTCGATCATCCTGAATATCGTTTCAAGCTCGAGCAATCTGAAGAAGACTACATTAGAAACTCCTTGACCGAAGACGAAAATTCTATGATAAAAGTCCACCACCTTGATCTCGGTCAAATTATGTGGAGACGATCTAAGCAAGCATCACTAAAAGAAAAATTCATGCAAGAATATCCTGAGGATGACGTTTCATGCTTTATTGCATCCGGTAAACCATTCTTTGATAGACAAATCATCAAATCGATTGGCCTCTGGATAGAAGAAAATAAAGTAAGTGAATGGGCAAAGAAGGAAATGGATGATAAGATCACCATCTTCAAGCAGCGTCAACCGAATCAGCAATATCTAGTATGCGTAGACCCTGCTGAAGGAAATCCACAATCGGACAATTCATCTGCATATGTATTGAGACTGAATAAGGACCCTATTTTTGTAGAGTTCTGTGCGGAAATTTCCGATAAGCTACCGATGCCAAAATTCTATCGATTGATATATCATCTATCTGCTCTTTATGGATATCCGCGCCTTGTAATAGAGAGAAATAATCACGGTCATCTACTCAACTACTGGGCGATGAACGGATACATGCAGGACCAGATAAAAGTTCTAGATCGATATCCCAACATTTATCATGGCAAGGATGGAAAACCGGGATTTGTTACAACAAGTACGACAAGACCGCTAATTCTAGACAATCTTGGTGAACTACTACGAAACAACATGCTAGTGGTATATAGTAGAATTTGGCTCGATCAAGGTTTATCGTTTATTTACAATGACGCAGGTCGCCCTCAAGCACAGACGGGAAAAAAGGACGATAGTATTATGGCGACTGCAGTTGGCTGCTTCGTATTAGTACACGAAAAACAATCCAGCTCGTTTTCATTCTTGAATAAAGAACAGTTTGGCCAGGGTGAAGAGGTGCCCAAGGGCTCAGTTTATGACAAACAGAAGCTAATTTATGATGATAGCTATAAGCATCCCCTCGACTTTAACGTCGCTCTCCCAGAGACGGCAGTTACGATAGATTGGAAACAGTTTACTAATTAAGGAGTTAATAATGCCTCGAAAGAAAGCCGTTAAGTCTAAATCAAGTTTATCATATACTTTTGGTGAATCAGATGCAGCACAGGCTATAGCTGCAGAGAATCTTGAAAAAGCACAAAAGGTCGCTTTATCAGGAGGTAAAGTTCTTGATGTTCAAGATCCAAGAGATCAAGTTCCGGTAACTAAGTTCTATGATCCACTATTTGTTCTCGACTATCTACAGTTCAAAACCAAGAATGCTTCGTGGGCTCTTTCGTATCAGCTCCTCCGTAAGATTTCATATAGAAACGGGGTCATCGCCTCAATCATCAATACCCGAATCAATCAGTGCGGATTATTTGCAACACCGTATATCGTCCCAAATGATAGAATCGGATACACGGTTGTACCAAAGAGCAGAAAATATAACTTTCTAATGAAACAATCTGATCCTGACAAGAAAGTACCTAAACCAACCCGTGAAGAAGTCCAGACAATCATGGATGTTGGAGAATTTATTGATAATTGTGGAACTGCAGAGACGAGATTGAAAGATCCGCAGCGAGACGATTTTTCAACATTCCTTAGAAAGATTGTTAGAGACAGCTTAACATTTGACCAACTATGCTTTGAAATTGTAAAGGACCCTAAAACGGGAAAACCTTCAGCTTTTTATGCGGTAGATTCTGGAACTATCAGACTATCAGATCCAAAAACTAGAATTGAAAAGGGAATCTACTATGTGCAGTTCATCGATGGAAATTTATATACCGCCTATGGTTATGATGAAATGGCTTTCGCCGTTAGGAATCCAACTACTGACATCAAGGCAAATGGATATGGCATTTCAGAGATTGAAATGGCCCTCAACTACATATCCGCTCAAATCTACGGAGAAGAATACAATAAGAAGTTTTTCACGCAAGGATCAACTCCCAAAGGAATCATAAACATCAAGGGCGCCAACGTACCAAGAGAAGAGCTTGATGCATTCCGTAGAGCTTGGCATGCTCAGCTAACTGGTGTGTCTAATGCCTGGAAGACTCCTATCCTCGCTTCTGAAAGTGGAGTTGATTGGATTAACCTCGGACAATCAAACCGAGACATGGAATTTGGTAGATGGTTAGAATATCTTGTCAACGTAACATGCGGCGTTTATCAAATTGACCCTGTTGAAATCAATTTCCAGAACAAAGCAGGCGTTTCTGGCCAGGGCAGACCGATGAACGACTCATCAGCCATTGAAAAGATCAAATTCTCAAAGGATAAGGGACTTGTCCCTTTGCTAAGATTTATAGAAAAGACTATCAATAAGTATATTGTTAGTCCGCTAACCGATGGAGAATTTGAGTTCGCTTTTCATGGCTATACTGACCTCATCGAAGAGCAGAAAATCAGACTTGAAAAACAAGAAGTTGAATACCTCAAGACCGTTAATGAAATTAGAGCACAGTACGGTTACAAAGAGCTTCCTGAAGGTGACATTATCCTCAATCCTGTGTATGCTCAGGCTAAGATGGCTGCTGATGCAGCTGCTGCTGAACAGGCTGCTCAAGGTGGTGAACAGGCTGGAGGAGCTCCGGGAGAAGAACAACCTCCAGGCGCAGACGAAGAAGCAGCGGCCGAGGATGAAATGGCAGATGAAGAAGCTGCCGGTGAAGAAGAAACATTTGGCGGAGACTATAACGAACTATAATTAGCATGAGGTGAAAAATGAGCAATGATTACATCAAAGAATTCTGGGAAGAGCAAGGGAAAAAATTCGGCACATCAAATGAGGCTTCTTGGAACGACAGGTTCTGCATCGAATTAGAAATAGATACAATTGGCAAATACATCGGCAAAGAGAAAAAAGTATTAGATGTAGGATGTGCTAACGGCTTCTCGACCATCAAGCAATCGCGGCGCAATCGTACATGTAAATTTATTGGTATCGATTATGCCGTCAGTTTGATTGAAGCCGCCAATAAGGCTAAAAAGGATGCTGATAGCGTAGACTTTCAAATTGGAGATGCTAGAGAGCTATCGTTTAAAGATAACACATTTGATGTGGTTTATACAACGAGAGTGCTCATCAACCTTCCAACTTGGAGTGAACAAACTCAGGCAATCAACGAGTGCATCCGGGTTTGCAAGCCTGGAGGCACTATTGTTTTTTCAGAAGCATTCTGGGAGCCCATGGAGCTGCTGAATGCAATGAGAATGCTGAGGGGTCTCGAAGCAATAACAATGCACGATTTCAACCGTTATTTGAGAATGTCAGCATTGAAGAAGTTATTGATAAGCAAAAACCTAACATTTCATGTTGATGATTTTTCTTCTATTTATTATTTGGGTACAAGATTTCTAAAGCAGCTGATTGCTGGTCCAGATTCATATTTGAATTACATGGACGAAATAAACGAAGCTTTCTATGAATTAGAAAACAAATTTTCTGGAGGCGGCGTTGGTATTCAGCAAGCCGTAATTGTGTTAAAATGATTTATAGCACAACGATGTATTACAATAATGAAGAGGTTCTCGACCTAAAGATAAAAGAAGAATCTCCGTATGTCGACAAGATAGTAGTTGTTGAATCGCTGTGGACGCACGTGGGTAACCCTAAACCAGTCAACTTCCCTATTGACAAATACAGGGACAACCCGAAGGTTGTGCATCTTCTAATAGATGATGAAACCGGATACAGAAACTGCGACATGACTGACAATCGCTTTTCAAGGATAACAGTTGAAAGAAACTATCCCTTCTTCAAATTGCCGCTAATGGACGACGATGTTGTTATCGTCTTAGACATAGATGAAATTATTAACGGAGAAAGAATTCCACAGATTGTAGAAGAAGTGAAAGTATGGGATTTTGTAAGACTAGACATGCGGACGTTCTGCTATTATATAAACGTTGAAAGCAATTTCAACTCTGGTGGGACGACAACCGATGGAAAGCTAGCCAAATGGGCTTATCCGTATGCAGCCTCTGGTAGAAAATGCAAAGAAGCCGGTGGCGACCTAACATTATTGAGAGTGCAAGCAATGGGACCAATTTTACCGAATTGTGGACATCATTTTACATACCTCGGTGGATTTGACAAAATAGTTGATAAGATGAAGAATGCCGCCCATACTGAGCTTAATACTACCGAGTTTCTTGAAGGCGTCAAGCAACGATTTGAAAATCTAGATGATATAACAGGTAGACAAGGAAAAGACCTGCTTAAAGTAATCGAAATTGACGAATTATATCCGCAGACAATAAGAGAGAATCTCTCAGAGTGGCAAAAATACATCTATAAAAAAGAGACAGAATGATAAACTACAGCATAGAAGGATGGATGTCAGGTCCAGAGCTCTTATGGCTCCACGAAACATCAAAGCAGATGAAATCAGTTTTAGAAGTTGGGAGTTTCAAAGGTAGAAGCACTTACGCATTATGCACGGGTTGCTCAGGCCCCGTTTTTGCTGTAGACATGTTTCAATGCGATCCTGCTATCTTTGGAGAAGCTCCATTCTACAAAGAATTTTATGCCAACGTTGGACATTTTAAGAATCTCGTCGTGTACAGAATGGATAGTTTTTCAGCGTCTAAATTTTTCAAGCACAAATCGGTTGACATGATTTTTATAGACGGCGATCACAGCGAAGAAGGTGTTCTCACAGATATAATATCGTGGTGGCCTGTTTGTAATAAGCTAATTTGCGGCCACGATCTCCGCCCAGGAGGCGCCGTAGAACCTGCACTCAAAAAATTAAATTTGAACTACAGTTTAGCAGTTGATTCTATCTGGAAATGCGAAATAATCTAAGGAGATGCAAAATGGTGGCCGAACAGTCAACAGAAAAAACTTCAACCACGAAACTAATTTCAGTATTCTTTCCGTTGAAGCCTTTAAGAAATAAATTCAGTGAAAATTTCATAAGCATTCAGATTGCTGATTTTATTCCGAAATTAAATAAATTCACAGACAAAGCTATCCTATATAAGATAGATAAAGAGAGATTCTATACTTATAATTTAAAAACGGAAGCATTTGATGATCGATTCGATGTTGTCGAAAATCAAACGATGGTGGTTATCTTTAGTGTAGATAAAACCTCTCAAATTAATGTGGCAGAACTATTTGAGCCAGATTTTTCAAAGAGTGTCAATACAATCCGTATTCATAGGAAGAGAATCGACCCTACGATTAAAGATTTGTGTAAGCCCTCTTACATTTTCTACACAATCAACTCGACTAAACTGCTAAACAGTCTAATTCCCATAGTACAAGGTGACCAGCCAGAAGCTGGAGAGTCGGGCGGAAAAACTTATTTTATACTTTCTGCCAATAATGCGAAGAGGGACATCAACCCTCTCGAAAATGCATTCACAACAGAAAAAATCTGCCGCATGAACTATGTGACGACCGTAGAATATGGTAAGATAGTAGATGAAAATTATTCGAAATCACTTAAGAGGAAAATCAACAATCAAATAAAAATCTGAACCGTACGTCAGTAAGGCATAGATGTGGTATTATAAATTATAACGCATGGAGGTTTACGTAATGAAGATTCGACCTAAAGAGACGTTTGAGCAGACCCATCAAAAACAAGCCGCCAGTTCTGGTGGTCCATTCGGCACAGTAGACTTCCTGAAATTTGCCAAGAACACGAGCTATGAGTTCTTCATTATACCGAAGGTCGCATCAATGGATGTGGCGGCTGACGATTGTGAAATTGACTATCCGTTCGAGGAAGTCAATACTCACTTCGGTACATATGAATTCATGCAGAAGTACGGTGGCATGAGGCCTGTTCGTATTAATTGTACAGGATGTGCAATCGACAGTTGGATGACCGAAAATAGGGTACCGAAGGCAGTATTCAGGATTGCTGTTCCCACCAAGTTCTTTGTGACGTATGTCGCTCACGAAAAGAAAATCAAGATAGCCTGGTTTCAAGATTATTTGTATAGAATTCTCATGGAGAGAATCTCTAAGCTTATGACCGAAAAGGACATCATTCTTATTGATGCCTTCCGTCACCGTGTCAAATTATTCACAAATGCAGAAGGAAAGTTTGATATCGAAGTAAATCCTGACGTGGCCATCCCCGCCGACAGTGCTGGATATAAAAACCTCCTTATAAATGTTCACGAAAAGCCTCTGAGTAAGTTCATTGAGGAGCAGGTCGTTTGCGATAATGAAACCGTAGGCAGCGTCCTCTCCGCTCTGAAGGATTATTCAAATTCAATAATCAAGGCTGAAAAGGACAAGGAACGTGCCGAAAGAATGGAAGCACGTTCAGAACAGTTTGCGGCTGGACTAGAAGGTTTCAAGAAAGAATCAGATTATAAGCCCGGTGGAAACGAACCATTTGTTGAAAGTGTTGGACCTGCAGCAGAAACACCAGACGACGACATACCATTCTAAGGAGCATTAGATGAGAGTAAGAGCAGGAAAAGAGGAAGCATCAGGGACAGGAAAGAAGGGTCCCGGCCTCCTAAAAATACGTGAAGCAATTTTCGGCTCCGCCGATCAGATTCAAATCGATGCATTTGAATTCATTCCAACCGGACTTTCCGCCCTAGATAAAATGATGGGTGGAGGAATTATTATCGGAGGCGTAGTTGAACTTATTGGATTAGAAGCGTCAGGCAAATCAACTCTAGCTGCCATGGTGGCTGCTCAGGCCCAAAAGAAAGACATGCCTGTTGTTTACCTCGACACCGAGGCAGCCACCTCCATGGCTAGATTAAAATCATTGGGCGTTGATGTTGACCAGCTTATCTATGTTCAGCCGGGTTGTCTTGAGGATGTATATGATACAATCGCTCAAGTACTGACATCTAAGCTTAAGGACAAGTCGTGGGAAGGCCCGGCTTTAATCATTTGGGACTCATTGGCTCAGACTCCTGCCAAGAAAGAGTGCGAAATGGAAGAGGGCGATGAGTACACAAAGGAAATGGCAACTAGAGCCCGAGTCAATTCAATGGGTCTTAGAAAGCTGACCATCCCTCTTCAGAACATGCAAGTAACCCTTTTGATTGTCAATCAGCTCAGAGAAAATGTTGGTCAGACCTTCGGTGAAAAGTATTCGTCTCCCGGTGGACATGCTCCAAAGTATGCCGCCATCCAGCGGCTACGGCTTGCTGCAACCAACACCGTGAAGATTAACGAAGCACTTGGAATCACAGGTAAGAAAATTCAGGCTAAATCTATTAAGAATAAGGCATACACGCCTCTCTTGGAAGTCGACCTCATATTCAATCATCAAACGGGAACATTTGATGAATCGCTTACCATGTATGAACTTCTAAAGGATCAGAAGAGACTCACAACAGGTAGAACTAATGAGCTTAATTTGAATGACGATCTTACGGATGCTAATGAAGCCGGAATCGTTAAATTCAACCGAAAAGATTGGGATCAAGTCTTTGCTGACAACAAAGATAAGATCTACAAAATCCTCAAATGAGCAAGAAGATGTACTTCGATAATGATTACGTCGAAGAGAAACTTATAGAGTTTCAAGCGACCCGTGATTATGATATCATCAACGAACTCAACCCAATTTTCAACAAGCTTATTTCAGGCGTTATTGGGCGATACAAATTGCTTAGAAGGAACTATATCAACGACGATATTCGTCAGGAAGCCTGGGTTGGCATATTAGAAGCCGCTCCAAAGTGGAGCAAAGAAAAGGGAGATGCTTTCTCCTATTTTACAGGAGTAGCTCGGAATAAAATCTTCTGGTATTTGAAATCATATTACCAGGATACCTCGCTCAATTCAGAAGACCCTCATTTCATGGCAATCGATGATGAAAACTTCAACCATGATTTTAGTCAAGACTCTGATAATGAATTCGAGAACCTCTCTGCAATAAGAGATTACATTCTAAAGTTGACAGCTGAGTCATTAAACCTGCCAGACGATGAGAGTTATGGTATAATATTAGAAAGTATTAAAAATAAAATCATTAACGGAGATAGTGTTCGTTATGAAGATCTTATTCGAGAGACACAAAAAGAAATAGGACATCCGAAAAAGAAAGTGCGATTTGTATTGGATGCAATCTATGCGCATTTCATGGGAGAGATATAATGAACAAGAAATATTCGTATGAAGATCTTACCAGCCTGCTATATCGAGTCTACAAAACGACTAGAGTTGAAAGCGCTCTTGGGATTGAATGGGCCAACTATCCAATCGAGATTTTTGATGAAGTGGTTGAAGTCATTACTGAATTAGAAATCACTAATAATGAGTGATATTCTAGTATGTGATGGTTCTAACCTATTTGTTAGAGCCTTCTTCTCCATGACGGATACGACTCTTCAGAACTCAAAGAGTCAGGACACTACAGCTGTATATGTGTTCTTACAACATTTGAGGAAGATGATTGCGACTGAAAAGCCTGAAGAGTGCTATATCATATTTGACTTTGGTAGAGACGTCCGGAAGAAGGGCCTCTATAAAGACTATAAGGCCAATCGAAATATAGACCTCGGGGCTTTAGCCGGGTACGATCTCACAGTCAAGATGAATGAAATTGAAAGCAGGAAACGCCAGAAGGAAGTCATCATTAATGCCCTAAAAACCCTCCCTGTTAAATTGGTTATAGTGAAACAGATTGAGGGTGACTGTCTGATCGCTTTTGTTGCCAAGCATTTCATTGACAGAGGCAAGACGGTGACGGTTGTGTCAAACGACAAGGACTTCTACCAGCTTCTAGATCATGACAACATGAAGATTTTCAATCCGCACAAGAAGCAGTACATCGCCTCGTGTAACATGGAAGAAGTATTTCCCATAAAGAACTTTCCAATTCCTTGCTACCGCCTATACAAAGCAATTAGAGGCGATTCCTCGGACAATATTCCTGGCATTAAACTATTTGGTGACAAAAAGATCCAAACAATGTTTGACATGTTTAGAGAATGTGATCCTGGGAAAATGCCTCCTCGAACTGTGCAAGAGCTATATGACGATTTCGAAAAATGTCCGAAAGCTAAAGCCAAGTTTTTCAAGTATTTCGATGGTCAAAAAGAACTTCTTGAACTGAATTATAAGCTAGTTGATTTAATCGACATGGATTGGTCTCCGCAGTCTTTGCAATTGATTTATTCAGCTATAGAGTCTAAGCCCTCATTTTCGGCAATGGACTTCATGCAGATATTGATTAAAGAAAACATCAACACCATTTTAGAAAAAGTCCAGGACTGGACAAAGCCTTTCAATCTAATGCTTCCAAAAAAGAATGAACCTAAAAAACCAGAAGAGCACGAACTAGATTATAAATACGATGAAAGACCTTAATGAAAATACTTTTATACGGCGACTTGCATGCAGCCAACCTCTACAGTTTCAACGTAAAACGTAGTAAGTTTCAATTTACTGAGTACTCAAGAGTAGACGAACTATATTCAACACTTGCATGGATCTCCAAGGTTACAAAAGAATCAGATATCATGATGACTGTGAACATGGGAGACACATTCCATCAAGCGTTAAGATTCTATGTTGAAAGATACAACACTGTAGTTAGAGCCGTCAATTCAATCAATAGAAATACTTTATCTAAATCTGGTGTTATCTTAGAAGGCAACCACGATAGAAGCGATGAAGTTTCTGCCGTCGATACATTTGAAAATGTGCAGGGAACTGTTCTAGTCAAGAGCAGCATCAAGGTTAAATACGTCAGTGAAATAAATTCCCATCTAGTTTTTGTTCCATACATCAGAGATCCTAAAAAGACAAGAGAAGCCTTTCAAGCTCTACATGATAAGTACAAGAATAGTAAAACCAGCGTGTATGTCCTGTGCCATCTGGACACAAAAGAAGCATATGAAGGATTAATCTCTTCGTCATATCAGCTTGGACAAATCAATTCATACGACGATCTCGGGTTAGATATTTATACAGCCGTATTTTCGGGTCATATCCATTTCAAGAAACAAATCAGAGATAATTTCTTTTATGTTGGATCAGCTCTTAATCATAACTTCGGTGATTCATTGACACGGAAGGGTGTTACAATTGTTGATATTGACCCGAGTTCATTTAAGATAACATATAAAGAAAATCCGTATTGTCCGTTCTTTGTGAAGTTCAATTTAGAAAAACCCGACAATACAAAGATGAAGATAAAGCGAATCGAAGAAGAGATAAAGAACTACAATTTGACGAATGTTTATGCTAGAGTCTTCTCCTTAAGCACCGAAGAGGGAAGGAAGAAGTCTAGTGATTTTATTAGGGACTACAACCACTTATTCACAGCTTATGAAACAAAGAATCTTGATTCAGAAGAAGCACTAAATGATACAGACATTATCTCGAATGCAATGGATCATGTCAATGTATTTGACCTCATTGTGGAACATGGAACTAAGATTTTATCATCGATGGGTAAATCGCCCGATGAAATAGAACAATATATTATGAGGCTCAAACGCGTATGTCTCTTAAACTAAAAGAACTTGTAATGGAAAATATGAATTCGTTCCTTGGCTCTCATAAACTTTCGTTTACTGAGAATCAGGGAAACCTTGTTCTGATTAAGGGAATAGACGAATTTGATAAGTCTTCAAACGGAGCCGGTAAATCTACTATTGTAGATGCCATTGTATTTGCTTTCTACGGAAGGTCCCTCAAGAAAGAATTGAATCTAGATGACCTTGTTTGTAAGAAGTCTAAAGAGCCATTAAGAATTGTGTTATCTTTTGTAGATTCAACTGATGGTGTTGTAAAGAACGAATACTCAATTGAACGTACTCGTTCTAAGAACCCATCATTCTCCAAGTGCAACCTCTTAGAAAACGACATTTGCATATCTAATAATATGACAAACACAGAAGTTCAAACCAAGATCGAATCACTAATTGGAATGGACTATCAGATGTTCGTCAACAACAACGTATTGAACCCTGAACTCTTTAGATTCATCAAGGGTAACAGTGCTCAGAAGATTGATATTCTAGAACGAGTCCTCAACCTCAATATTGTTTCTAAAATCTTCTTTACCTTGTCAAACGTGGCCAAAGAAGATCTAGCCGTTCATACGAAGAATGATACAGAATACTATGCCCTCAAGAAATCACTTGAGAGCCTTGTTCAGCAAGAAGAAGACGTGAACAAGAACGTCAACGAAAATATCGAACTATTGAAGAATGCCAATCATGCACTTGGACATTCAGTAAAAGAATTAGAGGGATTGAGAGATATTTATTCAGCAACTGTAAATGAATTGCATCCTGTTGTTGAACGCCTTGGACAAGAACTCGATCGATTAAACGAAATGAAAATCAAGCTTGAGCACAACATCTCTGAACATCAGAAGAGAGTTAAGTATTACGAAAAGAACGAAAACTGTCATGCATGCAAACAACCCATCCCTGACAGAGATTCAATTTTAGAAGCAGAACGAGCTAAAGTTCGTGAACACTCTGAGACGATGAATTCAATTCTTCAAACCATTACGGAAAAGAAATCGGACGACGTATTGACAAGGTACGAAAAAGCAGTTGAGGATGCTGATGAATGCACCCGCAAAATAAATGAGAAAAATTACCAGATAAAAAACAACAATAGAACAATTGAAAAATTCAGCAATATTACCTCTTCAGCAGGTCAGGTCGAAGAAGTAAAAGCTAAGCTGGATGAAGCAACAATAGAATGGAAAGATTCTAAAGAGAAGCTAGAAATTACAGACTTCTGGAGAGAAATGCTGACGCCGAAGTCCAAAACCAGAATGACATTAGCCTCTGATCTATTGAAGGTTTTGAACGCCAATATTCAGAAACACATCAATAACTTCTATAATAAAGACTTCCGTATGCATTTTAGCATTAGTGACAACAGCATCAATGAAATAATTGAAATTGACCGTCAGCAATTCAAGTACGATCAGCTCAGCTCTGGTGAGAAAGCCAAGGTTGACATTGTAATAGTAATCTCACTACTTGACATCGCTATGACTTATTTCAAGAACAATAAACTGAAATTTCTAATAGTTGACGAGGCTTGTGACCACCTCGACCTTGTTTGGTCGAAATATGTGATAGAATTTATTAAACAATACGCGGTTAACCTCAACATGATGGTGCTATTCATTTCACACCATGCCGCGGTTGAAGACATGACTTACGTGTTTGATAATACTATCCTTGCAATGAAGGGTCTCGATGGAAACTCGTACATTCCAAAATCTAGAGTTCACTAATATTGGAGACACCGTTCGTGAAATCGAACGGAAATTTGCCATAGACCCTGTCCATAGAAACTGGAAGAGTCGCGGCGAAATAAATGTTAGATGTCCCAATTGTAATGATAAGAAATATCATCTTGGGCTTAGTTTTGCCAAGAATGGATATAACTGTTTTAGATGTAGTTTCCAGGGAAGATTAGCAGACTTCCTACGAAAGAACGGAATAAAGTATGAGACAAAGGGACAGATTTACCGACCCGACATTGCTTCGCTCACAGCTCCGAAAATTAAGATTCCAATTGATTTTAGTCGAAATGAAGATATCGCTCGCAAGGCTAAAACTTACATGGTATCGAGGGGCTTTGATCTTAAATTCCTTAAAAGCAATTTTAAGATTTGGCCCATAACAAATCAAGAGCACCACTATTTCGGCTATATCATTGTTGAATTGAATGACTACGCATTTTATGCCAGGAAGTTTTTAGACCTCACACCAGCACATCAGCGGCACGTCATTCGTAAATCAGATCCGAACATGAAACTATTCTATACGTACGATAAAAATAACTCTAGCACTATACTTGTTGTCGAATCGATGTTTAATTTAATGAAAGCCGCCCAATATGGGTACGATGCAGTTTGCATCTTCGGTAAAGGCAGCTGGGCTGCATTCGTTGAATATTTGAGAACTCACGATAAAAGCAAGAACCTTTGTCTCTGCTTCGACAAAGATGTTATAATAAAGGATATAAACAGGTTCATCACACGCGTCAAGAAAGCTGGAGATCCTCCAGAGCTATTCTACATAGATTCGGCGGATATGCCTTGTAATGATATTGCCGACATGCCAAACAAGGATACACTGATTAAAACAATAAATAAAAGAAAGTCAGTTGAAGAAATCTATATCAACATGATGTCAATAGGAGATTGAAATGGGAATGACGAAAGCATCTCTGGATTTTCAGATTCAACAAGAAACGCAAAAAGCAATTGCGATGTTACAGAAAAACATGAATCATTTGGGCGGCATGGTGCAAAATATTGACGGTAATATGCGTCAGTCTCACATGGTTCTATTTCAAGACATTACACAACTTAGAATTCGTGTAAACTTCTTGATGGGTGAACTTAAGAAGGACATGAACGAAGAAGAAGAGAAGGCTCTTGAAGCACGATTCATGGAGTTTGCTAAGGGAGAGGCTGACAAAATGGACAAAGACATTGCGGCTGCGATGCAGGCAAGAGAAAGAGCTCAAGAAATTGCAAGAGCTGAAGCAGCTGCAGGAGGCCCAGGAAGTGAGAATAAGCCAAATGTCGTGCAATGATCTAAAGTCTGTTGCCATTGAAGATTTGCAGCGAATGACCGCGATTGAGGAGTTGAGCCAACTCCAGCGGGAACTTAAGCAGTGGCAAGAAAGAAATTTTGACGAAGATTGCACAGGTCCTGAATGGATGGCTCTTGGAGCAACTGAAGAACTTGGGGAAGTAGCTCACATTATCGTAAAAGCAAAACAAAGAATAAGACAACATCAGGCTGGGCTAGACGAAGCATCATTGGACGAACTAGCAGACGGTGTTGCTGATACTGTTATTTACCTCATGCAACTATGTTCTCATTTAGGCATCGATTTTGGTACTGCTTTATTTTACACAGCGGAAACTGTTATGAAGAGAAATTGGAAAAAGAACAAAACCGATGGAGTAGCTAAATGACCGAACTTGAAATGAAAAAGGGACCAGAGATTCTGGTCGATTTTAATAAAGACATCCACCTTGAAAAGTATGCCGTTAGAGAAATTCCGCAATCAGATAATCCAATGGCGCCCACAAAAACGTTAGAAACCGAAGTTTCAGAGACATTTAGACGTGTTGCTAAAACATTGGCCGCAGGATTCTCTAAGGGCCTCAAAGATACACCGTTATTTGATGTTGAAGACACGTTCTATAGAGTAATGTCAGAGAGGAGAGGAATTGTTGCTGGCAGAGCTCTTCTTGCACTGGGTAATCCTTGCGTCAAATTGACTGCTCTAAATTGCTTTGTTGTGCCAATTGAAGATTCTATCGATTCTATTCTTGGTGACAGTTTTGAAGCTGCTTCAAAGATCCAGCAGGCAGGTGGAGGCTTTGGAGCCAACTTCTCTAATATTCGCCCTAAAGGTGCACATGTTAAGGGCGTAAACTCAACCGCTTCCGGTCCCCTCTCTTTTATGGATACGTGGGATAGTATGATCGCGACCATGAAATC
>Ga0079037_100000109_pt1 | contig 28208 bp, 25 predicted proteins | sample Mud3Dept4metaG_FD_71479 | JGI IMG/M metagenome (GOLD analysis project Ga0079037, IMG submission 71479) | Freshwater wetland microbial communities from Ohio, USA, analyzing the effect of biotic and abiotic controls - Mud 3 Core 4 Depth 4 metaG | ecosystem: Environmental > Aquatic > Freshwater >... | reverse complement strand
TTCCGGCCCTTGAGAAGGCGCGCCGCTTCAGCGAAGTCCTCGAACCGTCCGTTGGTGCAGGAGCCGATAAACCCGGAGTCGATCTTCGTCCCCCGGAGCTCCGCGGCGGGCCGGACGTTGGTCGGCGAGGGCGGAGCAGCCACCTGAGGCGGAAGATCCTGGACATCGACCTCGATCGTCTCGGCGTAGCCGGCGTCGGGATCCGGAGCCAGCGGGGAGAACGCGGCTTTGGCATAACGCCCGATTTCTCCCCGGGCTTCCGCGCCGCACTCCGGGATGAACCCGATGATGCCGGCCATCTCGGTCACCATGCTGCAGAGAGTCAGCCGGCCGGCCAGGGAAAGCCCGGCGACGGCGGGACCGGTGAACTCGGCCGAGCGCAGGGCGATTTTCTTCGTGCCCAGGGCCTTGAGAAGATAAAGCGTCAGGTCCTTGGCCGAAGTCGGCTTCCGGAACGTCCCCTTGAGGATAACCTTCACGCTTTCCGGAACCTCAAACCAGGTCCGGCCGGTCCGGAAGGCGAAGGTTATGTCGACGTCGCCCATCCCCTGGCCGAACGTACCGAGCGCGCCCAGGATGTTCATGTGACTGTCGGTTCCGACGACCGTGCCGTTCGCCCGGGCCAGGCCTTCCTCCATCAGGACGTGGGTGCCGACGCCGCTGTCCACATCGAAGACCTCCACCCCGTTCTTCCGGGCGAAATCGCGGCAGACCTGCTGATTATCGGCGTACTTGAGCGTGCAGGCGGGCGCGCAGAGGTCGAAGGTGAAGAATGTCCTGGCCTTCTCGGCCAGCGGCAGGCCGGCGTACTCACGTTCGTAATTCTTGACCACGTTGGGGCCCCCGAAATCCCGGGCCGAGCGGATGTCGAGGTCCATCCAGACGATTTTCCCCGGCGCGACCTCGTCGGCCGTGTGGGCCTGGATGATTTTTTCGATGACTGTCTTGCCCATCGCGAGCTCCGGTCAGAGTTTTTCCGCGACGGCGCGGGCGACATCCAGGGAGGTAGAGTTCCCGCCCATGTCGTAAGTGCGGACCTTTCCTTCCTTGATGACGGCGGCGATGGCCTCTTCGAGACGCTTCGCTTTTTCCGCCTCGCCCAGCCACTCGAGCATCATCTTGGCGGCCAGGAATGTGGCCAGGGGGTTGACCTTGTACATCCCGGCATACTTCGGGGCCGACCCGTGGGTCGGCTCGAAGACGGCATAGGTGTCGCTAATATTCCCGGCCGAGGCGAATCCCAACCCGCCGACGAGCTGGGCGGCCAGGTCGGAGATGATGTCGCCGAAGAGGTTCTCGGCGACAAGGACGTCATAGTCATGCGGGTTCTTGACCAGCCACATGCACATGGCATCGATGTTAGCTTCCTTGAGAGGAACCTCGGGGTATTCACTGGCGATCTCCCGGGCGACGCCGAGCATCAGGCCGCCCGTCTCCCGGAGCACATTCGGCTTCTCGACGATGGTCACGGAGCGCCGCTTGTTTTTGCGGGCGTACTCGAAGGCCGCCCGGACGATCCGGCTGCAGCCTTTTTTGGTCATGATCCGGGTGGACAGCGCGATCTCATTGAGCGGGGTGTCCTTGAAGGCCTTCATCTTGGGATGGATGAGCAGGGCATCCCGGACGGCCTGGGGCAGCGGATGGAACTCCACCCCGGCGTACATGCCCTCGGTGTTCTCCCGGAAGATCACGAGGTCGATATTCTCCCTGTAGTTGAGCGGGTTCCCCGGGTATGCTTTGCAGGGCCGGAGGTTCGTATAGAGGTCGAATTCCTGGCGGAGCCGGACGATCGGGCTGAAATAGGAGAGCCCCTTTCCTCGCAGAGAGGGATCGAGCTCGGACGCGGCATCTCCCTTGGGTTTCGAGGTGATGGCTCCGAACAGGCAGCAATCCGTTTCCTTGAGCATCTTGATGGTGCGGTCCGGGAGGGCGTTTCCTTCTTTGCGCCAGAATTCCCAGCCGATCTCTCCATAGATGTATTCCGCATCGACGGCCAGCTTGTTGAGGACCATCATAGCGGCTTCGACGACATCTCTTCCAACTCCGTCGCCGGGCAGGACAGCGATTTTGTGCTTAGCCATGGGAAACTCCTTTCTTGGGCAGCAAGAATGTAGCATATTCGCCCAAAAAGGGGAATACGAAGCTGATGATCGAAGAGCGCCTCACAGCCAGGGCGCGGGAGAGGCTGAATGGGATGTCCCTCCCCCTCTCCCTCGATGGGAGAGGGTGGGGGTGAGGGTGGGGGAGAATGCCGCTTCCCCGTGTCTTTATCTCCTTTACACCGGATGATGATTTCCATAGAATGAGCCCACGCCAGGAGGTCTCGAATGAAAAAACAGAGGTTAGGTATTGGCATTATAGGCGGCGGGTTCAACGCCCGGTTCCATATCCGCGCCTGGATCGGCGTCCGGGATGCCGATATCCTGGGAGTCTTCGACCCCGATAAAAAGCGGGCCGAGGAAGCTGTCGGCATCGCCCGCAAATTGAACGTCGGAGAGGCCAAGGCCTTCCGGTCGATCACCGATATGGCGGCGGACCCGAAAATCGATGCGCTCTGGATCTCCGCTCCGAACTTCACCCGGATCGAGGTCATGGAGGAGATTGTCCACGCGCTCGAGAAAGGAAAAGGAGATCTGACCGGCGTCTGTTGCGAGAAACCGCTCGGCCGGAACGTCAAGGAGGCGCGGCGGATGCTCGAGCTGGCCCGGCGGACGAATCTGCTCGACGGCTACCTCGAGAACCAGGTCTTCGCGCCTTCGGTCGTTAGGGGCCGGGCTATCGTCTGGGCGCGCGGGGCCGCGCTCACGGGACGGCCCTACCTCGCCCGGGCGGCCGAAGAGCACAGCGGCCCGCACATGCCCTGGTTCTGGGAAGGGAGCCTCCAGGGAGGCGGCGTTCTCAACGACATGATGTGCCATTCGGTCGAGGTCGCCCGCTTCATGCTCACTCCGCCCGGGGCCGGCCGCAGCGTCCTGACTCCGACGAAGATCACGGCCCACGCGTCGTGTCTCAAATGGCAGATCGCGGGATATGCGAAAGCCCTCTGGGATTCGAGCGGCGGGAAGACGGATTACCTAAAGCGGCCCGCCGAAGACTTTGCCCGCTCGCTCATCGAATACAAGGACGACAAGGGGCAGGTCGTGGTCGTCGAGACGACGACCTCCTGGTGTTACGTCGGCGCCGGGCTGAGGCTGAGCATGGAACTCCTCGGCCCCGAATACTCCCTGCAGATCAACAGCCTCGACGCCGGGCTGAAGGTCTTCTTCAGCCGCAGGGTTAAGGGCAAAGCGGGCGAGGACCTGGTCGAGAAGCAGAACGCCGAGGTCGGGCTGATGCCTGTCGTGAGCGACGAGGAAAATGAATATGGCTATACGGCTGAAAACCGGCACATGGTCCAGTCGTTCCTCAAAGGGGTCCGCCCGAGCGAGAATTTCGAGGACGGCGTCGGTGTCGCCGAGCTCCTCATGGCCGCCTACATGAGCGCCGAGAAGGAAAAGACGCTCGCCTTCCCGCCTCCGGGGCTGGCTGATTTCGTCCCGGCGGTTGCCAAGGGGACATGGAACCCGAAGAAGGCGTAGCCGGCGAATATTGTTGACTTATATCCCTGGGGCCATTATTCTCTGGCCATGCTGTTGAACTCAAGCGCCTGGTCCCCGCCGGAAAAAAGCAAGAACGCAAATAAAATCTTTTATCAGTTCGCCCCTTGATTTCATCCGGGCGGTCGCTGGAGGCGAAGCGTCGCCCGCGCCGTCCCGGCCCGGGCGTGGCTGGCCGTGGCGGAGACTGTGGTCCCGGCCGGCGCGGCGATCTTCCAATCGACGACCGCGCGGTCCGGCGTGCCCGGATTGTATCCCCACCAGGTAGCGGTCGAGCGCTGTTCGCTGCGCCCGGACAGCTGGCCGACGGACCGGCGGAGGTCACCTTCAATGAAGCGCGCTGCCGGAGGCAGCGACAGCTCGGCGACTACCCCTTCGACGCCTCGGATGTCGAGAGCGCGTTGGGACCCGTTCGTGGGAAGCCATCCCGTGTTTTCGATGACGAGCCGGACTCTCCAGACCCCCTCGCCCACCGGCTGCGCTCTCAAAGAGCGGATCTCGAGCCGGGGCGACGCGAGCGCCAGAAAGATCAGCCAGTCAGCGTGCGGCGTGACCTCTTTTTCGAGGCGGTCGAACGGGGCGTTATACCAGTAATGGACTTTGTCCCAGCCGCCGATCTCGACCGGCCCAAGCTGCGGGTGCCGGAAGGGATGCCAGGCTACGAACCCGGCCCCGCCGATCTCCGAGTCGTTCCAGCGAAGAAGCTTGAGCTCATCTTCAACGGGGTGATATCCCCCCAGCCACAGCGACATTGGGCCGTCGAGCGATATGCCGGCCGCCTTCAGCGGGTTCCAGAATTCGGTGATGAACGCGAAGATACCGTGGACGCTGTAGAGCCAGCCGATTTCAGTCGGGATGTGGACGTCCGTCATCTGGCCGGCCCGCAGGTCGAGGTAGGACGTCGGATGGTAGCCTGTCAGCTCGGCCGCCTTGGCCGCGAAAGCGGCGTAGGTCAGGCGGTCCGTTTGCGGGAGGGGGTCGTCGGGATTGACGGGAGGCATCAGAAGCCCGCCGCCGAATGAATGGCAGGTGACATAGGCGACGATGTTGGGCCGGCTCCGGATTGCTTTTACATAGGCGGCCACCTCGGGAACCAGGGCGGGGTCCGGCGCCTGTCGCGCGCCGGCTGCACTCGGACCCCTGTCATCGGGAAAGGCCATTCCAAAATCCAAGCCCTCGAGTGCCGGCAAAACGGTGATTGAATCGCCGTCATATCCTTCAATCAGCCCCTCGGGCACGACGCGCCAGGTGTCGCCGCCGGCCTCGTCCGCTCTGCACGCAACGAGCAGCCGCGGCTCCTGCGGATGGAGCTTCCACGGCCCGCTCGGATCGCGAAAGCGCATGAAGACGATGCGGCCGTCACCGTCGAGGTCGCGCATGCGGAGCCCGGGCGGGGGCGCACAACCGGCCTCCTCCCGGGCCACGGAGCGGATGACCCTCCCCTCTCGGAGCGTCGCCTCGACGCCGTCCGGGCTCAGGCGCGGCAAAACATAGACGCAGCGGGTGTCGAGCAATCGCGTGATGCGGTCGTCCGAGCCGTGATCCCGGACAAGCCTCCAGAGAAAGTTCATCGCCGCCACTCCCCCGGTCCACTCCAGGGCATGCATGTTGCCGTCGACGATCAGGGCCGGTTTCTCCGCCTCCGGACCGGTGGCCGTATTGGTCACGGTGGCGAACCAGAGCTCTCGCCCTTCGGGGGTGCGGCCGAGGCTCTCGATTTGGAGGAGGTCGGGCCGGGCAGAGGCCCAAGCGTGGAGCAGGCTGGTCAATTCATCGTATCGAAGGATGTGATCGAATGGAAGGGCGGGCAGCGAGCCCCGTTGGTCCCGTTTCAAGGCCGCAGGTCCTGGACGCGCGGCTCTATTCACAGACTCTCCGGCCGGCAGGCTTTCTCCGAGAATCAGGAGCGCCGCCGCGAGCGCCATTTTCCAACATATTCCTTTTTGATTGAGCCCGATCCGCTTCGGGGATTCTGCCATTATCGTGGCCTCCTTCTCTCGCCTTGCCCGCAGCGCGGGGCTGCGAATGACATATCTCACAATCCTGCGTCGCCGGGATCGATCCAGCACCGGCGGTCACGAATTTCGCTGATTATAGACCAGAACCCCCGCCGGTTTCCACATCCCGCCTCGTCCCTGCCAAAACGCAGTAAGGACTACACCCCCGCCTCTCCAGGTTTGAGGCCACGCAGAAATACGGCGAAGCGTTTTTCAGCCGGCCGGCGGCTCAATCGCTTTGAAAATCGACCCGGAGCCGGACAGCCGCCGCTTTCAATTTCTTGTCAAAGGTCCAAAACGGTACGCCCGACAGTCGGGCCGACGCCAGAAGATGGACGTCCACGTAGCCAAGCCCCAGGCCCATCAAGCGCTGATCTTCTATGAATAGAAGCACTTCGTCTTGGGCTGCCGTCAGGGATGCGGGCAAAGTCTGTAACAGCGAAAGGATCTCCCGCCGGTTTTTGAAATTCCCGCAGGCCAGCTCTCCGATGATGTACGGGTGCGATATGACTTTCCCCTCCTCCAGGAGTTCCCGGAGACGGTCATTGCCCGACTGGAGATGAGAAACCCAAACGGAGGTGTCGACAAGAACCATGGCGCCTACTGAGTCGGTCTTCTTCTCGGGATGGGCCTCAACGCCTTTTCCGTCCCGCCCAATCTGGCCAGCCTCTTGCCGCTTTCAAGAGCGATCAGCGATTCCAAGCCGAGCCTCACCAACTGAGTTTTCTCCTTGATCCCGGTCAGCTCGGAGGCCTTTTTCAAAACCTCATCGTTGATATTGATCGTCGTCCTCATATGTATATATATGCATATTTTATGCATATATGTCAAGCGTCAGGAACTTCTTCTCACAAAAGAAAAGACGCCTGAAGGAGGAAGTTCATCTCGGCTGAACCGCTCCCTGGGCTATCCAGCGGGAAAGGGCACCGTTTCTGTGATTTTAGCGAGGACGGCGGGACGGGTCGCACGGCTCCAGTCCCTGCAGCGACCGCGCGGGATCAGATGTCCTAACGGGACTTGATGGAGACGTGAGACCCATCACAGAAAGGCTTATTTTCGGACTGGCCGCAGCGGCAGAGCGTGACGCGGTTTCTCCGTTCGTATTCGTGCCCGTCGGCCGATTCAATCGGGATCCGGCCTTTGACCCAGATGGGGCCGCTGGTGCCGCCTTGAGGGTTTTCGACCAGGCTGATCGACGGCTCGAATTCGGGCTCGATCGGTTGGCCAGTCTCTTTGTCCCAAGCGACGAGGCTTCCCGAGGGGCAGGCGCAGGCCTCTTCGATGGCCGTTTTCCGAGCTTCGGGATCGTCGGACCGCTCGGTGTAGCCCCAGGCCTCCTCTCCCCGATGGCAGAAACGGGCCACGGCGCACAGCTTGGTCGACCAGGTCAAGTCAAGCCCGGGCCCGCATGTCTTTTCCGCTCCGTCAAGATAGGGCTGTCGGCTCGCCGTCTCCGTGCCGTCAAAAGCCTCCAAGAGATGGCTCCCGTCGCAGAACGGTTTGGTCTTCGACGCGCCGCAGCGGCAAAGGGCGTAGGTCTCTCCGTGAGGATATGAAAGGACCTTCTTCCAGCATGATGGCTCACCGTCGCCGCCCATGACGATATCTTCCTGCTCCAGAGGGACGTTCCCTGTGACGATATAAGGGCCGTCCTTCGTGACTTTGATGCGCTGGCTTTTCTTTCGGCTGGTCATGAGCACCCCTTTCAAAGGTTGGGCGCACGGCTCATACTGGCGGGCCAAAAGGGTCTTTATCCTTGATCCGCCTTTCCAACTCCCCCTTGCCTCCCTCTTCTCAGGGGGGAAAATGCCATCGGATCATGCACGCTACTTGGAGGCCAGTTTCTTCTTCGTGTATTCGATCAGCCCGCCCGCGTCGATGATGCCGATGACCGAATCCGGCAGCGGGAAAAACCTGAAGACGCGGCCGCCGGAAATGATCTTCCCTCCGGCGAAATCGATCTCGACTTCGTCTCCCATCTTCAGCGCGTCCGACGCCTCCCCGCACTGCAGCACGGCCAGCCCCAAGTTTATGGCGTTCCGGAAATAGATCCGGGCGAAGGATTTGGCCACGACGGCCTGGACTCCGCCCGCCCTCAGACAGGCCGCGGCCTGCTCCCGCGAGCTTCCACAACCGAAGTTCTTTCCGGCCACGATGACATCGCCCGACTTGACGTTCTTGGCGAACTCCGGGTCGAGGTCCTCCATGGCGTGCCTGGCCATCTCGGCCGGCTCCATGAGCTGGTACGTGTATCTTCCCGGAAAAATGACGTCCGTGTTGACGTCGTCCCCGTATTTCCAAGCGCGTCCTTTGCTCATTTGTATTTCCTTGGGTCGGTGATCTTGCCTTCGAGCGCCGAGGCGGCGGCCGTCGCCGGCGACGCCAGATAGATCTCGGAATCGCGGTTCCCCATCCGGCCCCGGAAGTTGCGGTTCGAGGTGCTGACCACGACCTCGCCCGCCGCCAGGAGGCCCTCGTGGGCGCCGAGGCAGGGTCCGCAGCCGGGGTTGAGGATGACGCAGCCCGCCTCGGACAGGGTTTCAAGCAGCCTCTTGCGCATCGCCTCGACGTAAACCTCGCGCGAAGCCGGGAGAACGAGCACCCGGACCTGCGGGTGGATCTTCCGGCCCTTCAGGATCGCGGCCGCGACTTCAAGGTCTTCCAACCGGCCGTTCGTGCACGTCCCGATGAGCGCCTGGTGGAAGGGCTTGCCCTCGACTTCGCGCACCGGCTTGACGTTGTCCACGGTGTGTGGGCAGGCGACCTGGGGCTCGAGCGCCGAGAGGTCATATCTCAGGACCGCCTCGTACTTCGCGTCCTTGTCTGAACGGACAACCTCATAATCGGCCCGGGCCCGCGCCTTTACCCACTCCAGCGTCTTCTCGTCCGGCTCGAAATAGCCGTTCTTGGCGCCCATCTCGGCGGCCATGTTGGCCAGGACCATGCGCGAGGCCGGGCTGAAATCCCCGGCCGCCTCTCCCGTGAACTCGATCGCCTCGTAGTTCGCCCGGTCGGCGCCGTTGTCCCCGATGACCTTAAGGATGACGTCCTTGGCAAAAACTCCGGCCGGAAACTTCCCGGAAAACTCCACCCGCAGCGTCTCCGGCACACGCAGCCAGATCTCGTCGGTAGCCCAAATCGAAGCGGCCTCGGTCCGTCCGATCCCGGCCGCGAATGCTCCGAAAGCGCCGTAGGTCGTCGTGTGGGAATCGCTCCCGACGATGAGCTTCCCGGGGAGCGCGAAGCTGGCCTCGCTCAGGACCTGGTGGCAGACACCGTGCTGGATATCGAAGAAGTTCGGCAGGCCCTGGGCGGCGACGAATTCGCGGATGGTCTTGTGGTTCTGGGCGTATTTCTCGTCGGCGGCCGGGACAATGTGGTCGAGGATGATGACCAGCTTCCCCGGCGCCTTGACCCGCGCGACCCCCAGCTTCTTGAACTCGCCGATGATGGCGGCCGAATTGTCGTGGGAGAGACAGTAATCGGGCGCGACCGTCACCACCTCGCCGGCGCTGACCTCTTTTCCGGCCTTCTTTCCCAGTATTTTCTCGGAAAGCGTTTTACCCAATCTTTTCTCCTTTATCTCTCCCCACTAAGGAGAGCGGGCCTGCGTCCTCCGCTAATCTCTTAGGGCGTCGAAGTTGACGAAGTCGGAGTGGTTGATGATGATCGCCTCGATCGTCCGCCGCGACCCGTCGCCCTCCTTGGAATGGGCGGCGATGATGTGAATGACTTCCTGGGGAAGTCCGTGGGCGAAGGCAAAGGCCGCCCCGGAGATGGGATGCCGCAGCAGCTCCCCTTCCCGGCTCTTGACGAAATTCCCGTCTTCCCGCCGGTACTCGAAGAGCTTTCCCACGTCGTGGAGGATGGCGCCGGACAGAAGATAATCCCGATGAATGGAGATTTTCTCTCCATACTCGGCCATCATGACCTCGGCGATCCGGAGCGCCGTGAGGGTAACCGCCCGGGTATGGGTGATCAGGTTGACGCTGGTATGCTTGATCAGGAGCGTGAAGGGCATATCAGCCAGGTCCTTGATTCCCCAGCCGGCCCGCTTCATCGCTTCCGCCCAGACCTTGGCGGTCAGCTCCCGGAGTCCCGGGTCTTTGATGAGCTGCAGCTCAGGCAGCAGGGTTTCCAGTTGTTTGCTCATGGGATCTCCCTTTCTCCCGGTCCGTCGTACTCGGTGTCGGACGGGTGGATTTTGCGCATCGGCCTCATCCGGGTCTTTTCCTCCTGAATGTGGGCGACGAGCCCCGGCACACGGGCGATGATGAAGAAGGCATTCCCGATCTCGGCCGGGATGCCGAGGTCGCAGAGGACGGCCGCGATGGCGCCGTCGACATTGATCGGCAGCGGCTTGCCCCCGTCCCTGAAGACTTTTTCCACGGCCCGGGCAATACGGACCGCCTGACCGGCGAGCTTCAATTCATCGGCCAGGGCGAACAGCCGTTCCGTGCGGGGGTCCTGGGTGTGGACCCGATGGCCGAACCCGGACGCCCGCCCCCCCCGCGCTTTCATCTCGGCCAGGATCTCCTTGGCGGCATCCTCTTCCGAGATTTTTCTCTCCTCCGCGCGTCGGGCGATCGCCTGGAAGAGCCTCATTCCCTCCTCGATCGCGCCGCCATGGAGACGGGAGATGGCCAGCACCCCGGCCGCGATGGCCGCATGGAGCTCCGCCCCGGTCGAGGCGACCGTCCGCGCCGTGAGGACCGACGGCGGGCCCGCGCCATGGTCGACCGACGAGACGAAGATGGCATCTAAAAGCTTCCCCACCGCGGGCGAAGGCAGCTCGCCCTTAAGGGCGAGATAGATCGCCTGCGAAAAAGTGATCCGCCCCATCAGCTGCTCGATGGGATAGCCGCGCAGCCTCACCGTGTTTGGTTGGACTGAGGTAATTCCGGTTTTCCAATGGAGGTCTTCAGCCATGAGTTCTTCCTTTCCGATCGCGAATTCAATGCCGCCGGCCCGGTGCCCGGGGAAAGGGCCTAGGCTCCCAGAACTTCCTTCGCCTTTGCCGGGATATCGGCGATGGCGTCGACGACGTGGACGCCGACCTCCCGCAGCCTTTTCACCTTGGTTTCGTAAGAACCCCGTGTCCCTTCGACAATCGCCCCGGCGTGGGAGAAACGGGTCCCGGACTTGGCCGCCTTGCCGCCGATATAGGCGACGAGCGGCTTGGTGAAACGGCCGCTCTCGACCAGGTCCGCCACCCGTTCTTCTTGTGTCGTCCCGATCTCTCCGAACATCACGGCCATCCGGGTCTCCGGGTCCTCCTGGAACAGCGCCATGATCTCGGGATGGGAGAGGCCGATGACGGCGTCCCCGCCCACGTGGACGATGGTGCTCAGGCCCAGGCCGGCTTTGGTGAGATAATAAGATATGGCCGAGGTCATGCCGCCGCTCCGGGAGCTGACCCCGATCGGCCCGGGCTTGAACCATTCCCTGGCCCGTTCGGCCCGGCCGCCGATCATCCCCAGGACGGCCTTGCCCGGGCTGACGAGTCCCAGGGTGTTCGGACCGACGAACCGGGCCCCCTTCTCGGCGGCCCGGGCGGCGATCTCCAGGACATCGTGAATGGGCACCCGGTCGGGCACGATGACCAGGAGCTTGACTCCGGCGTCGACGGCCTCGAGGGCGGCATTCTTGACCAGGGCGGCCGGCACGAAGATGACACTGACATCAACCGGGCCCTGCTTCTCCCAGGCTTGGAGGACGGAATCGTAAACGGGGATTCCATAAACGTCCTGGCCGGCGCGTCCGGGCGTCACTCCGGCGACGAGCTTCGTCCCATAATCCTTCATCAGCTGGGCCCGGACGACACCCTCGCGGCCCGTGATGCCCTGGATGATGACCCGCGAATTTTCGTTCACTAGGATGGCCATGATCCCTCGTCTCTTTTCCTATTATTCTTATTCATTTTATATAAATAGTCAGGTCCGGGGTTTGACGGAGCGGATCTTCTCCCGGTATTCCTTGAGCCCGGGGATGGGCAGATGGACGACGATGGCGTCCCGCTCATGGAACTTGCAGAAGATCTCGCAGGCCAGGCACTCGGTGCATTTGCCCTTCCGGGCGTCTTCGGCCGAGACGGCCAGGACCGGCTTCCCGTCTTCGAGCTTAAGGATTTTGGGCGCGCAGGCCGGGACACAGCCCTTCGTCCGGCAACCCGGACATTTCGAATGATCGAAGGACAGCCGGCCGGTCATGGTCTCAAAGACATAGGCGCCCGCGGGGACGGGAGTTTCGACGATCGGCCGGACCTCATGCCGCTTCCCGCCGCTCTTGGCCACCAGTTCCTCGAGCCGGCGGGCGCAGAACTCCGGCGAATCGTCCCGGCCGTATCCCTCGACGGCTCCGGGGATGTCCTTGAGGTATGTCCCGAGGATTTCGATCGCCGTTTCCTCGAAATTGCCGCCCAGCCGGATGACCGCGGGAATATCCAGTTTTTCTTCGGAGAACGCTTTGGTCAAACCGCGGGCGGAGTGGTACTGCTCCTGGCTGGCCACTCCCGAGCCGGAGGCGAAATAGCCCATGATCCCCGGCTGGGACAGGATGACCTTGGCGGCCCGGTACACCTTGCTGGCCGGCGGGTTGCCGCTCGTGTCGCAGTAGTTGGCCAGCTTGAAGCCGCGGTTGAGGACGGCATCCATGGACATCATCGAGCCGCCGCCGCCCGCCCCGTTGAACCCGATATATTTCTCGCTCCCGGCGGTTTCGTCCACCATCTGAAAGAAATAGAAGGTCCCGCGGTAGTCCTTCTCCTCGACCCGGTAGGCGATCTTCTCGAGCTCGGTCGGCGGCCGGTCGAACTCCCGGGCGATCTCGATCCCGAAATCCGGATGGCGGTAAACGGCGTAGTCGTCGACCACGAGGTGGCAGTCGGCGGCGAAGACGCTGCCGTCGGCGGTCACGACCAGGGGGTTTATTTCGGCCGAGCGGGCGTCGTTCGTCCGGGCGACCTTGTACAGTCTGGTCAGGAGGTCGGACAGCTTGGGCAGGATAGCGCCCTCGATCCCGACTCTGAGGAGCATATTTCTCGCCTCGTATTCGGGAAACCCATTGAGGACGTCGATCGTCCGGCGGGCGATTTTCTCGGGATGCAGCCGGGCCATCTCCTCGACCCCGGTCCCCCCGGCGGGACTGAAAATAAGGAGGGGCTTCTTGGCGGCATCGTCGATGACCAATCCGACGAAGTACTCGGACCTGATGTCCAGTTTCTCCTCGACAAGGACGCGGTCCACGACGAAATTCCTGACCTTCATCCCGAGAAGCTGCCGGGCTTTGGCCTCCGCTTCTTCGGGCGTCGCGGCGAACTGGATTCCGCCGATGCCGGCCCGGCCGGTCACCCAGACCTGGATCTTGATGACCACCGGCTTGCCGATCTTCTCGGCGACGCGCCGGGCCTCCTCGGGTGTCGCCGCCACATCTCCGCCGGGGACCGGGATCCCGCCCTGTTTAAGCAGCTTCTTGCTTTGGTATTCGAATAGTCTGGCCATGATCTCAACCTCGAGCCTCATATTATTGGGTTTAGGGGGATCAAAGTCAACTCGGAGGGGGAGTCAACAGGATTGAGCCCTGAGAAGCCCTCGGAGGAAGGCGTCTGAGATCCTTTCCGCAGGCCAAAAAAAGCCTTGACAACGGAGCAAAAGAACCGTATTTATCATCCGTCCCCTGATAAAGGGACGCCATGGAAGAGGGAGCGGAGGGCGCGCCGTCGAAGTTTTCTCAAGTTCCTCATTGGCCAACAGGTCAGAAGAGCATCCCGCCCTCTTGACTTCTTTGCCCGTTCGAAGGAAAGAAGGGAGGTGGTAGGGTTTGAGTGAGGGGAATTAAACCGGCTTTTTCGATCATCAGCAAAGTGTGCGCCCTAGAAAGGAGGGAAAAATGAAGACACAAAATTTGGGTAAGATAGCCCTGCTTTTCCTCCTCGCCCTGACGCTGGGTATGCAGTCGGGGCAGGAGGTGAAGCAGGTCCAGCCATTGACGCCGCAGCTGACCGCGGAAGACGGCCAAATGACGGACGAAACACCGGCTGTCTGGTTCGTCGAGCTCATGAGCCCGCCGCTCGCGGACGGCGGAAGCAAAGCCGCAATCAGTCAGGAAAAGGCTGCGTTCAGGTCGCTGGCCAAGGCCGCGAAGCTCCAATACACGGAGCGCTATTCCTTTGACAACCTCTGGAACGGCCTCTCCATCCAGATCGAAAAAAGTGAACTGGCCAAGCTCAACCGAATGACCGGAGTCAAGGCCGTTTATCCGGTGATACCGATTTCAATTCCCCGGGAGCCGCCGGGAGAAGAGACGATCGAGCTTTACACGGCGCTGGCCATGACCGGGGCCGACATTGCCCAGAGCGAGCTGGGCTTCACCGGGCGAGGGATCAGAGTCGCCGTAGTGGACACGGGGATCGACTATGATCACCCGGACCTGGGAAGCGGATTCGGCGCCGGACATCGTGTTGTGACGGGATGGGATTTTGTCGGCGATGCGTTCAATGCCGACTCCACCTCTCCCAGCTACAACCCCGTTCCCGTCCCCGATGACGATCCGGATGACTGCGCCGGTCATGGAACCCACGTTTCCGGCATCATTGGGGCTAACGGTGCGATTACGGGCGTGGCCCCCAATGTGAATTTCGGCGCCTACCGGGTCTTTGGCTGCCAGGGCTCAACCTTCGCGGACATTATGATCGCCGCCATGGAACGTGCCCTGGCCGACGGTATGGACGTCCTCAATATGAGCATCGGATCGGCCTATCAGTGGCCAGAATATCCGACGGCCCAAGCGGCCGACAGGCTTGTTAACAAGGGAGTCGTCGTCGTCTGCTCAATCGGCAATAATGGGGCCAATGGGCTTTATTCCGCCGGCGCTCCGGGCCTTGGCCATAAGGTGATCGGCACGGCTTCCTATGACAACACCCACGACGCGCTGCCCTACTTCACTATTACTCCTGATAACGCCAAGATCGGGTTTACGCCGGCGACGGCAGCTCCCCTTCCCCCCACCGCCGGCACGTATCCCATGGGGCGTACCGGAACGCCAACGACGGCCAACGATGCCTGCAATTCTCTGCCCGCTGGAAGCCTCACGGGCAAGGCCGTCCTGATCCGTAGGGGGACGTGCTCATTCTATATCAAAGCCATGAACGCGCTGAACGCCGGGGCAGCGGCCGTAATCCTGTACAACAACGCAGCCGGACGATTCAGCCCGACAGTTGCCCCCGCAACGCCTGCAGATCCGCCGGTCACTATACCGGTCGTTGCGATCTCGGATGCCGAAGGAATGCTAATTAATAACAGGCTTGCGGCAGGCCCGGTGGATATGACCTGGACCGACCAGCTGGCTTCGTTCCGCAACACTCTCACCGGCGGGCTGATCAGCTCGTTCAGCTCTTACGGCCTTTCGCCTGATCTCAACGTCAAGCCGGACATAGGAGCCCCGGGCGGAAGCATCCGTTCAACCTATCCGATTGAATTAGGAAGCTATGCGACCATGGGCGGAACATCGATGGCTTCGCCTCATGTCGCCGGCGCCGCCGCTCTGCTCTTGGAAGCCAAACCCCATGCGCCCGCCCAGATCGTCCGCACCGTGCTCCAGAACGGCGCCGATCCCAAAGCCTGGTGGGGGAATCCGGCCCTGGGATTCCTGGACAACGTGCATCGCCAGGGAGCCGGGATGCTCGACATCGACGACGCGATTATGGCCGCGACCAAGATCGAGCCGGGGAAAATTGCCTTGGGTGAGGGCGAATTCGGTCCTCAAACGGTCACCTTGAAGGTCGAGAACAACGGCATGTACGCTGTGACCTACGACCTGTCCTATGTCAACGCCCTCTCCACCGGCGGAGTCATCACGCCGTCATTCTATACCTCAGATGCAGCCGTCGCCTTCGCTCTGCCCAGCGTGACCGTCCCTGCCGGCGGCAAGGTGAATGTCCAGGCCACGATCCATCCCGCTACGGGACCGACCTACGGGCAATACGGTGGATACATTATCTTCACACCTCAAGGCGGCGGACAGGTCTATCGCGTTCCATTTGCCGGTTTTGTGGGCGATTATCAGTCCATCCAAGTCCTGACCCCAACCGCTAATGGATTCCCCTGGCTAGCGAAGGTAATTGGAACCAGCTACGTCAAGCAACCCTTGGGCGGGACTTTCACCATGTTCGGCGCTGATATCCCCTATTTCCTCCTTCACTTAGACCACCAGTCCCGGCTCATGCGGATGGAGGTATTTGACGCCGTAAGCGGGAAAGCATGGCACCGCTCCTATCAACAAGCCTTCTTGCCCCGGAACAGCACCAGTACAAGCTTCTTCGCTTTCCCCTGGGACGGCACGACGTTCGCCGGGAACAAAACCTATACGGTTCCCGACGGCCAGTACATCGTCAAGCTGTCTGTCCTCAAGGCGCTCGGCGACGCCAATAACCCTGCTCACTGGGAGACCTGGACCTCGCCGGTGATCACGATCGACCGGCCCTAGATCATAGCACGCAATCGGCTTCCCGCCCGCCGGTCCAGGCCGGCGGGCGGTTTTTCCCTTTATGAAACCTCCCTAAAAAGAGGCTCTTCTATTCCAGCCAGATCTTTATCTTGGAATCGTCGCCGACGATTTCGAGGAGGGTCAGTGAGCCCGCCCTTTTCAGGTCTCGAAGGGCCGCCTTGACCTCGGCTTTCTCGCAGTGCCGCTGCTTGTCTTTCGCGTCGTTCCGTAAAAGCCTGGTAACGAATATCGGCAGGTTGACCTTGACGACGTCCTTCCTGGACACATTGTCCGTGATGAGGAGCTTGAACCACTTCACGCCTTTTTCCGGTTCACATGACCGATCGCCCCGCACGGCCCTTTTAATCACCTTGAGGTCGTCCTCATTCCCGGCCGCGCGAATAGACGCCGCCAAGCCAAGTCCAAAGACCATTGCCGCCGCCAGCGCTGTCCACCTTCTCATGTCGGGCCTCCCCATTTTCATGATAGAAGAAACTATTCGATCCATATCCGGATCACCCGGGTCCTGTCGTCCGGGGGCCGGATCTCGATGATGTTCCCCCTGATCCGGGTCAGCTGATGGACGATCCGCTCCAGGTCATAGCCCTCCGCCTTCAGGGCGGCCTTGTCCTTTTCCGGGATGGCCTGAAATGCCAGGTCCGCCAGCGCCCACGGGATGTTGAGCGAAAAGACCGGCTCTCTCTTCCCCTCGACGATAACGCTGATCCTCAGGGCCTTGTCCCTCCCCCTTTCCTCCCGGTCTTCGACGTGCCTCAGGGCGTCCGGCGATATCCTCAGCAGGGCGATCTTCGCCCTGTCCCGGAGTTCCTTGTCGCCCTCCTCGACGATGATCCTCTCCAGCACGGGGATGGCCTGGACGGCGACCTGCTTGTCCTTGACCAGGCTCAGTTTGAAGGCGGCGTAGTACCGGATGACGCGGTTCTCGCTTTCCAGGCGCAGCTCGATCTCATCCACGTAGCCCTCCTCGTCATCCTTGTAGAGCTCATAAGCCAGGTCGATGATGGAGGTCTCCGCCTGCTCCGACAGGCTGTCGTTTCTTCCCCGCCTCGAAAGGTAATCCTTGTAGGCCTCCAGGGCTTCCTCCTCGCGGCCCTTTCGCCGGGCCAGGCATTCGGCCTTATAGAAGGTCGCCTGGGAAACCAGGGAGCTCTCGGGGTAATCGTCCAGGAGGTCCTCGAACATCTCCTGGGCGTCTTCCCATTTCTCAGCGAAGAAGAGCTTCTTGGCCTCCTGGAAGAGCTGCTCATCCGGAGGCTCCTGGACGGCCGCCCCGATACCGGCGGCAACCGCCAGGAAGATTATGATCAGGGCTGTTTTTCTCACCTCAGACCTCGCTTTCCTGGAGCTCTTTCTTCAAGAGCTTTATTTTAAGAAGGATGTTCTTATCCTCGACCATGTCCTGGATGCCCCGGCACTGCGCCGGAGTCAGGCCCTCGCTCACCTGGGCCAGCTCGGTGAAGAGAAGCTCGATCTGGTCGCAGATGTCCTTGGCCTTAAGCATCCGCGCCTCCTCGAGCTGGGGGTTCAAGTACTTTTTCTTGGAGAGAAGCGCCCGCGTCTCGGCCGCCGCGGCTTCGGTCAGCCGGCATTCCCCGCTTTCCGTCTGAGTCTGAGCCAGCTCCAGCAGGATGTCCTGGCTCTTCTCCAGGTAATCCAGTGTATCCCGCCGGGCGATTTCCTGGTCGACCCGGCCCAGGAATTCGTTCGAGGCGAAAAACGGCTCGGCCTGCGGCTTTTCCAAAAGGCCCCGCCGGTGGGCCATGAACATGGCCGCCGCTCCGACCAGGATGCCGAGGACGAGGCCGGCCAGGACGGGCCTGAGCCGGGGCGCAAAGAGCCCCGTCCACCCGAATCTCTTTTCTTTCCCCGGCCGCGCCTGACCGTCCCAGACCGCGGCCACGATCTTCTCCGCCTGGGAGTCCCAGTCTATCTCGGTTAAGGCCGCCTTCATCTCCCGGCCCAGCGAATCGGCGCTCTCCAGGAGCCTCTCGAGGGCGGGGACCTCATCGGCGCAGGCCGGGCAGGTCTCGATGTGGCGCCGGAATTCTTCCCGATCGCGTTCGCTCATCTCTCCTCCCAAAAAAGCCCTGAGATCTCGCCTTCCTCGTCGGCAGTTGTTCATATCTGCATCCCCAGCTGCGGGCTCAGCCAGTTCTTGAGGTTGCGGACGGCCTTGAAATGAAGGGATTTCACCGTCCCGACCGATATCCCCAGGACCTGGGCGATCTCCCGGTACTCCAGCCCGTTGAAGTGTTTCATCACGAAGATCAACCGTTGCCTCTCCCCCAGGCGCTCCAGGTTCCGGGCCAGGACGCGGCCGAGCTCCGAGGATTCCGGGTTCGACCTGTAGTCCGCGGCCGCCAGAGGCAAGTCCTCGATTCTTTGGTCCGCCTCCATATCGCGGCGTCGGCCGCGATGCTTCCGGTAATAATCGATGCTCAGGTTTTTGGCGATCTGCAGGAGCCAGGCCTGGAAGTTCCGGCCTTTCTCATAGACGTCGATTTTCTGGTAAAGCCTCATGAAAGTTTCCTGAACGACATCCAGGGCGTCTTCTCTGTTCTTGAGGATGGAATAGGCCAGGAGGAAGACCTTTTGCTGGTGAAGGCGGACAATATCTTTGAATGCCTGCCGGTCGCCCTCCCCGGCTTTCTCGAGCAGAGCAGTGATGTCTTCATGGGGCGTTATCCTTTGTTCTTCCATACGCTCACCAACTACTACGGCCCGATTCCGCGAAAGGTTCACCCCTGAGGAATAAAAATCGGGCAGGACGACCCCCTCTTGAAAAGACTTATCCCCTCGGGGGCTTGGATGGGGGCGAGAAAATGAAATCTATATTAAAACTTGCCGAAATCCCTGCGGTCTCTCCGCTCTCCGCCGACACGTCCGCTTCTCTCGGCGCGGGGCCTGGCGTCGTTGACGATAATTTTTCGGCCGTCGAATTCCGTCCCGTTCAGCTTCGCCTTGGCGTCCTGAGCGCCTTCCGTGTTGCCCATTTCGACGAAGCCAAAACCGCGCCCCTGGAGGATGTTGACTGAATTCACCTCTCCGTACTGGGAAAAGAGCTCTTTCAGCTTGTCCTCTGTGGTCCTGTAGTTGAGGTTGCCCACATAAAGTTTTTCAGCAGACATATAAAAAGACCTCCTTGCGCTCGAGCCGCTGCCGAACCGTCCCCAGCGGTCCGGAGACGGCAAAAGCCAGGACATTCTTTCATAACAAAATGAAGAAATCAAGCGCTATCGCGGGCGTCCTTTTTTCTGCTATATTGGGGAGGGCCGGGGTGGCTAAACCGGTCGCCGCCGAATCCGTAATAGGGATGAGGAGATGACATGAAGAAGGGCAGGTACATCCTTTTTATATTCCTTTTCTTTCTTTTCCTGGCGACTCTGACGGTCATGGCCTTCCTCTATTCCGAGTTCAGGCGGCCGCCCGAGGTCCCGGCCGGCTCCTACCTCGAAATCGACCTGACCGGCCCCTTCCCGGAGCTCTCCGCTCCCGATTTCCTGACGGGTTTTCTTCTGGGCGGACGTGCCCTGTCAGTCCACGACGTCTGGGAAAGCTTGCGCAAAGCCAAGGTGGACGACCGCATCCGCTGCGTGCTTTTGCGGATCGGCTACCTGGAGTGCGACTGGGCCAAAATCAGCGAGGTCCGGGACGCCGTCCTGAGCTTTCGGCAGTCCGGGAAAAAGGTCTTTGCCTATATCGAAGAGGCCCCCGAGGCGGACAAGGAATACTATCTGGCCACCGCTTGCGACCGGATCATCCTCCATCCTTTGGGCTGGCTGGGGGTCAACGGCGTCGGCGGTTGGGTGCCCTTTTTTAAAGAGGGCCTGGACAAGCTGGGCGTTGAAGCCGAGTTCGAGCATGTCGAGGAATACAAGACCGCCTACAACATGTTCATGGAGAAGGGCTTCACCGAAGCCCACAAGGAGATGATGGAAGCCATCTACCAGGACATCTTCTCCGAGTACGTGCGGGCGGTCGCCGAGGCCCGGAAAAAGACCGAGGCCGAGGTCCGGGCCATCATCGATAAGGGGCTCTACCAGGGGGAGCAGGCCCTCCAGGCCGGCCTGGTGGACAACCTGCTCTATGAGGACGAGTTGGCCACGATCCTGCGGGAAGGGGGCCGGATCCTGAAACGGGCCCGGTTCTCTGAGTATGTCCAGATCAGCCCGTCTTCACTCGGCCTCGAAACGGGCCGCAAAGTCGCCCTGCTCTTTGCCATGGGACCGATCATCGGGGGAGACGGGACTTATGACATGATCGGAGGCCGGACCCTCTCCCAGGCCATTCGGCGGGCCAGGGAAGACAGGTCGATCGCCGCCATCGTGCTTCGGGTGGACAGCCCCGGCGGCTCAGCCGTCGCCTCGGACGTTATCTGGAGGGAAGCCTTCCTGGCCAAGAAAGAGAAACCGCTCGTCGTTTCGATGTCCGACCTCGCCGGCTCGGGGGGATACTGGATCTCGATGGCCGGCCACCGCATCATCGCCCATCCTCAGACCCTCACCGGATCGATCGGTGTCATCGGGGGGAAGTTCAGCCTGGCCGGCCTCTTTAAGAAGCTGGGGATCACGGCCGAGCGAATCGCCTATGGACAGAGGGCCGATTTGTTCACCACGTTCCGGCCGTTCGGCCCGGAGGAACGGAGGCTCCTTAAAGAGCAGATCCTCTGGACCTATGACAAATTCATTTCCAAGGCTGCGGAGAGCCGAAATCTCACCCGGGAAGAAGTGGACGGGATCGGCCGGGGCCGGGTCTGGACCGGCCGCCAGGCCCGGGAGATCCGGCTGGTCGATGAGCTGGGCGGACTCGACAAGGCGCTTGCGGCGGCCAAGAGCCTGGCCGGAATCCCGGCCGACGAGGAGGTCCGGCTTGTCGTCTGGCCACAGAAGGTGTCCCTCCTGGGAACGATCTTCGGCCGGCCCCGGGTCAAGACGGATGTTTTCGGCTCTCCCGACCTCGGCCGGATGCTTCATACGCTCCAAGCCCTGCAGGGGGAAAACCCCTGGGCGGTTATGCCCTTCTGGATTCGCGCCCGCTAGTGTCCCGTCTCAATAGGCGTAGGTGGAGGGGCAGATGGTTTTGTATTCGCAATAAAAACAGTGGTGGAAATCGGGCCGGGCCGAGAAGTCCCGGTTCCGGATCCCCCGTTCCGCTTCCTGGATCTTCTCCCAGGCCCTTCCCATCTCTTTCTCGTCTTTTTTCGCCCGGCCGATGAGGTCCGACTCCAGGAAATGAAGCCGCGTCTCGAGGAGCGGGGTGTCCTGGGTCCGGCAAAAAGACAGGGCGTAGAGGTCCATCTGCAGGCTTTCGGCAGTTCTTTTATCCGCCTCTTTCTGGTCCTTTACTTCCGTGGCCTTGAAATCGATGATCACGGCTTCTCCCTGGCGGATATCAACCCTGTCCCAGCGGCCGATGAACTTGATCTTTTCCCGCTGCCACTTGAAAGCCTTCTCAAGGAAGAAAGGGACCTGCCCGGACTTCTCTTCTCGACGATAAAACCGGCGAAGAGCCTCCCGGCCGGCTTTCTTCCGCATCTCCTCGTGCTCCCGGCTCAGGAAGCCCTCGTTGACCCAAAGGTCCTCATATTCCCTGAGGATTTCCTTCTCCCCCACTTTCTCCCCGATCTGTCGCTTCCTCAGGAATGAATGGATGGCGGTGTGGAGAACCCTGCCGAAGACAAGGGAGTGATGGGGGAGCACGGGAACGCGCAGGAGATGGCGGAACCTGTATTTGAGAGGACAAGTCACGTAGTCCTCGACCTGAAAGTAGCTCAGGGTGAGGAATTCCTTGACCGTGAATTGCGGAGGGATCCTGTCCTCGGTCGACGGCCGGCCGCAGCGCCTGATCTCTTCGATGGAAGAAGTCCGCAGGACTTCCTCGGGAAACTTGGGAATGTCCAGGGCTTCGAGGACGAAAGGGCTGACTTTTTTCTGGCGCTTGAGCCCGTAGTCTTTCGCCCAGGTCAGGAACAGAGACCGCTTGGCCCGGGTCATCCCGACGTAGAAGAGCCGGCGCTCTTCCTGGACATAGCTTTCTTCCGGGGGAAGTTTTTCCTTCAAGATCCTGTCGGGAAAGGGGATCTTCTCGCGCCGCTCCCGCCCGGGGAAACGGTCGGCGATCAGGCTCACCATGAAAACCGTATCGAACTCCAGCCCCTTGGCCTTGTGGACGGTCAGGATATTGACGGCCTCCTCCTCGACTTCGGCCTCGGCCGTGGCCGGGTTGTCTCCGACCTCCCGAAGGAGTTCCAGGTGGCGGGAGAATTCCTGGACGGAATCGTCCTTGACCAGCTCGGAGAAATCCCGTATCTTCTCGAAAAACAACCGGATGTTCTTGATCCTGAGCTCGGCGGCGAGGCTCTGCGTCTCCACCAGACTCTTGATATAGCCCGTCTTTTCGAGGAAGCCGAACACCACCTGGCCGGCGTTTTTCGTATTCGACAGGCCGATGAAATGGACGAGGTCCCCGTGGATCTGCCGGACGCGCTCCACCGACTGGGGGGAGATCTCGAGGCTGAGCGTGCCGTCGGCGATCGACCGGAAGACGCCGTGGAGCGAGAGGTTCCTGCGCTGGGCATAATTCGAAACGACCGAAAGGTCGTAGAGGTCCATCCCGTAGATCTCAGAGCGGGCCAGAAAAAAGAGGCTCCGCCCGTCCTCGAAATCGGTCAGGGCCTTGATGAAAGCGACGATGGTCTTCACCTCCTCCTGGGCGTAAAGGCCGCGGCTTCCGGAGAACCGATAGGGAACCTGATTCATGTTCAACGCCCGGAGGAAAGGGTCGGCGTCGGCGTTGCGCCTCACCAGGATGGCCATCTCTCCGAGCTTGGTTCCCTCTTTCCATTTCTCCTGGATGATTTCGGCGACCCGGTCGGCCTCGTGGGAGAGGGTGTCGAACTGAAGAAGCTGGATGTTCTTACCCGCCTCGGCAAAAGAGGAAACCAGCTTTTTATCGACCTTGGCCTTGAATTCGAGCCGATTGGGATTATTCTGCTGGACGAGCGTATAGGCTGAATCCAGGATGGGCTGCACGGACCGGTAATTTTTTATCAGCACGATCCTCTTGGGCTTGGGATAGATTTTCTCGAAATTGAGGATGTTGCTGAGCGAGGCGCCCCGGAAGCGAAAGATGCTCTGGTCATCGTCTCCGACCACGGTCAAATTCTTGTGGCGGGCGGCCAGCAATTTCAGCAGCTCGAACTGGATGTAGTTCGTATCCTGGAATTCATCGACGAGGATATATTTATATTTTTCCTGGAACTCCCTGAGCACGGAAGGCCTTTTCCGGAACAGTTCGACCACGAGTTTTACCTGATCTTCGAAATCGATCTTCCCTTCCCTTTTGAGGAGCTCCTCATAGGCCTGATAAACGCGCGCCATCTCCAGGTGTTTGAGCCCCAGCTCTCTCGCCGCCTCGTCGGCGGCCCTCCGGACCGCCTTCTCCGCGTGCTTCAAGTACGCCCGCGGGCTGATATCCTCCTGCTTGAGCCTCTTCACCGCGTCGAGCAGTTCCTGGATATGGCGGGTGGGAGAGCCCAGAGGGCGGTAGTACCGGAGGGGCAGGCGGAAGAGGTTGCCCTGGAAAAAAATGGCCTGTTCGACATCGTCCAGCAGCCGGAAATCCGGAGCGTAGCCGAGGTCCAGGGCGTAGTTCCGCAGCACTTTCTCCCCGAACGAGTTGAAGGTGCTGATGTCGACAAAAGAATATCCATAAGGAGTGAGCTGGTCGACCCGCTCCTCCATCTCGTTGGCGGCCTTCTCGGTGAAGGTCACCGCCAGGATTTCTTCCGGCTTGGCCATTTTCGAGGCGATGAGGTAAGCGATCCGGTGGGTGATGACCTTGGTCTTGCCGGTTCCCGCCCCGGCGATGATGAGCAACGGCCCCCGGCCGTGACGGACGGCCCGTCTCTGTTCCGGGTTGAGGCCCTTCAGGAGCTCCTGCGTTTCTTGAAGGGGCGGCCTCAACGCGTTTCTTCTTTTTTCTTGACGATGACCTTCTCTTCCGGCTTGATCAGCCAGAGCTTCTCCCGGGCCTCCTTCTCCACCGCCCGGGGATCATTCCGCAGCGCCTCGAGCTCCTTCAGGAGCTCGCTTTTCCTGGCCTCCAGGTCGCGGATCTCCTGCTGCAGGGCCTGGAAACGGTTCCGGGCCCGGTAGATTTCGATCAGCCCCTTCCTGCCGAAAAGGGAGGAGATGAGGATGATCAGGAAAAAAAAGGCCACCGCTGCCAGCGCCAATTTTCTTCGGACCGAGGCCGGTCTTCTCTCCTCGGGGGCCATCAGGAAAGCTCCTTGACCCCGAGGCTCAGCAGCTTCTCCAGTTCGGCCTTGGATTCGGCCTCCGCGTAGCAGCGAATCAAAGGTTCGGTCCCCGAGAGACGGAGGAGAAGCCAGTCGTCATCATCGAAATCCAGCTTGATCCCGTCGACCCGCTCGACCCCCAGGACACGCTTTCCGCCGAGATGGTCGGGGGGGGCGATGATCAGGTCCTTCAGGGCTCGCTCGCTCTTCGGGTGGAGGGGGACGCTTCTCTGGCCGCTGTACTTCTTCCCGTAGGTCCGGTAGAAATCCCGGCGCAGATCGGTCAGGCTTTTCCCCGATACGGCGACCATCTCCGCCACGAGGAGGCCGGCGAAGATGCCGTCTTTTTCCGGAAGATGCGACTTGACGGCGATACAGGCGCTTTCCTCTCCTCCGAAAATAATCTGCTTGCGGAGGAAGAGGTCGGCCATATACTTGAAGCCCACCGGGGTTTTGAACAGCGGCAGCCCGAAGCGCCGGGCGACGCGGTCGATCAGATGGGTCGTGGACACCGAACGGGCCACTCCCCCCCGCCACCCTTTCACCCGGACGAGATAGTCGAGCAGCAGGGAAAGAATGATGTTCTGGCTGATAAAGTGCCCGTTCTGATCCAGGATTCCGAAGCGGTCCCCGTCGGCGTCCGTCGCGAGGCCCAGGTTGCATTTCTTTTCCCGGACGAGCCGGCCGAGCTCCCGAAGGTTCTCCTCGCTGCAGGAGGGAGCGATGCCGCCGAAATAGGGGTCGACATAGCCGTGGATTTCCTCCACCGGGATATCGTTGTCCTCCAGGATCTCGTCCAGGTATTCGCGGCTGGTCCCATAAAGCAGATCGACGCCGATCCGCATCCGGGATTTCTGGATGGAGGCGAAATCGATCTTGGTCTGGATGAACTCCAGGTAATCGCTCTGCAGGTCGATTTTTTGGACATACTCCAGCCTCGGGTAATAGGGGGTGAAGACCGGAGCCCGGGAAAGGCGCCGGACCTCCTCCTCAACCTTATCGGTTTCGGAAGGGAGGGCGGGAGCGCCGGTCTCGAGGTTGAGCTTCAGGCCGTTGTACTCGGGAGGGTTGAAGGAGGCGGTGAAGTTGATCCCCGCCTGCGCCTTGCGTTTGATGATCTGGAGGGCCTGGGCCTGGGCCGGGGCGTCCCGGTCGGCGAGCCAGACGCCGATCTGGTTATGGGAGAGGATCTTGGTCGCCTCGTTGGCGTACCGCTCCGAAAGAAAGCGGGTGTCGTAGTTGACGATCACATGGATCGCCCGGCCGGGGAACCGTTGCTTCAGATAATTGGCCACCGCCTGGACGACGATCCGGACATTGGCGAAGGTGAATTCCTCCCCCATCACGGCGCGCCAGCCCGAAGTCCCGAATTTGATCATCTCCGTCCCGGGCCAAAATTAGCACAAGACCAAGCAGAAATGCAAATCCTCTAGTGGCGCGTCTCATAAATAACTTGACTATGTCATGATCAGCGGAAGACGCGCCACCGCGGGGGAGTTTGAGGGGGACGGCGTCGTTCCCCTCAGGGAGTCAGCGAAGCATTTTCAATTGCGGAGGCACTTTTCCGGATTCTATTCTTATTGCATTAATCCCACCTACCGCCCTTGAGCAATCAAGGGCGGCCACAAAAAGGAAAGTGTCTCCGCCAAAGGCCCGAGGGGGGGCTTGACTCCCCCCTGGAAGTGTCCCGTCCATGTGGGCGACTTCGGCAAGGGATTTACGAGACGGGACACTAACGCCCCTGTTTTTTCTGGGCCTCTCCCGTCATGGGCACGAACCGGACGCCCGATATCTCTTTGGTCCTGATCCCGTCCGCCGTCTTTGTCACCAGGGTGAGGACCTGGAATTGCCGGGCGCCCCCGAGCGGGATGATCAGACGGCCGCCTTCCCTGAGCTCGTCAACGAGGAGGGGCGGCAGACGAGGAGACGCGCAGGTGATGATTATCGCGTCGAAGGGGGCCTCCTCGGGCCAGCCGAAAAACCCGTCTCCGCTCTTCACCCGGATATCCTCATAGCCGAGCTCACCAAGGGTCCGGCCGGCCTGCTCAGCCAGCCGGGGGTTGATGTCGATCGAAAATACCCGGGCCTTGAGCTCGGCGAGAACGGCCGCCTGGTAACCCGATCCGGTCCCGATTTCCAGGATCTTTTCTCCGCCTTTCAAGGCCAGGCACTGGGTCATCAGGGCGACGATGTACGGCTGGGAGATGGTCTGGCTCTCCCCGATCGGCAAAGGATAGTCCGCGTAGGCCTCGTCCCGATATGCGGGCGGCACAAAAAGATGGCGGGGCACTCGGCCCATGGCCTCGAGGACGCGCCGGTCGGAGATATCCCGGGCGGCCAGCTGCTCCTTCACCATCTTCTGCCTTTTCCGGGCATAGGCATCCGTCTCCTGCCCGGTCTGGAAAAGCTGATTTGAAACAAAGGCGGCCAGAAAGACGACAGATAAGTGTGACCAACGGATACGCATGAAACCCTCTGATATCTCATTCATTGTCCCCCAATCCCGGCGAGAAATCAACGGCCCCTGGCTGATAATCTTTAATCAAATAAGAAAGGCGAGGGGGAGCGGAAGAGAAACCCGAACCGAAACGCCTTCAAGAGTTTAAGCTAAGGTCATTAACCCCTCCTACCTCCCCTGGGCAATCAGGGGAGGCCTGAATAATGTTGGCGTCTCGGATAAAGGTCGGAGAGAAGAGCGAGCGACGAATCGAGCCCGTTTTCCTGATTTGCGAAGCAAAGCAGGGGGGTTCCAAGGGGGGAACGCCCCCTTGGTCGCAGCGCGAAGGGGAGGCAGGGAGCGAAGCGAGCGTTGGAAGGGGGGAAGCGGAGCTTCCTCCCTCCAAGGGGGCGTTGTGGGAAAACGGGCGGGGTTTCGAGGCCACTACCCCGAACCTTGCCTCATCTTCATTGATTAGCCTGGACGCTGATTTTTCACCCTATATCTCCTCTCTAAGGGTGATTGACGCTCCCGCGAGCCTGTGGAATTCTTAGGAGCGAAGGAAACCCTGAGACGGTGGGTTTTTCTGTTGACAAAGGTTTATTTTTCTGATAATGAAATGAGGAACCTTATTAAGCCTGAGCGTATTGTGCCTTGGATGGAGAAGAGAGCAGTATATCCCGGATTCTTCGATCCCATCACCAATGGCCATGTCGATATCATCCTCAGGGGACTGAGGCTGTTCGACAAAATTATCGTCGCCGTCCTGAAAAATCCCAAAAAGGAGGCCCTGTTCTCGACTAAAGATAGGGTGGCCATGATCCAGGAGATCTTTATCCGTCAGCCCGCGGTCGAGGTCAAGGCCTTCGATGGGCTCCTGGTCGATTTCGCCAGGCGTCACCAGTCGAGGGTCGTGATCCGGGGATTGCGGGCTGTCTCCGACTTCGAGTATGAGCTTCAGATGGCCCTGATGAACCGCCAGCTCGACCCCGAGATTGAGATTCTTTACATGATGCCGAGCGTCCATTATTCCTTCTTGAATTCGGGTGTGGTCAAGGAGGTGTTCTCGCTGGGCGGCTCCATCAAAGGGCTGGTTCCGGAGATCGTGGAAAAGAAGCTCCGGGAAAAGCGGAAACAGGGAAGGCTATCGGTTGGTAAATCACCTCAATAAAGGTAGGCGCAAACATGCTGGGTTTTAACCAAGACAAAGGAATCGTCGGGTTGGACATCGGCTCTCACGCGATCAAGGCTGTCGAGCTCGCCGCCAAGAAAAGGAGAGACCGGGATGTCTTTGAGGTCGTCCGGATCGGCTACGAGCTCCTCCCCCACGACGCCATCGTCGAGGGGACGATCATCGATTCCACCGCCGTCGTCGA
>Ga0079037_100000108_pt1 | contig 28363 bp, 27 predicted proteins | sample Mud3Dept4metaG_FD_71479 | JGI IMG/M metagenome (GOLD analysis project Ga0079037, IMG submission 71479) | Freshwater wetland microbial communities from Ohio, USA, analyzing the effect of biotic and abiotic controls - Mud 3 Core 4 Depth 4 metaG | ecosystem: Environmental > Aquatic > Freshwater >... | reverse complement strand
GGTCCACGACTCGTTCATGTCGCGGCCCAACACGCTGGTCGTGCCGGGCGGCAAGCTGCCGCTGGCGATGCAGATCATCCTCACGCCGCTGATCCTGCGGATGATGGACACGAAGAAGCGGGCGTACTGAGCCGGGGCGAGCGCGGCATGCGGACTGCTAACGCGGCCGCAGCACCGCCTTCGCGACGTCCAGCACGGGCAGGACCGTGGCCGCGATGCCGAGCACGAGTGCCCAGTCCGCGAGCGACATGGCGAAAGTGCCGAAGGGCCCCTGCAGCACCGGCGCGTACAGGATGAGGGCGAGCAGCGCGACCTCCCACGCAACTGCGACGTTGAGCCAGCGGTTGGCGAACGGCCGGTGCAGGATCGAGACCCGGTCCGAGCGGTAGCTGTACGCCTTCATGAACTGAATGAGCACAAGCGACACGAACGTCAGTGCCATCGCTTCGGGCAGCGGGCGGCCCGAGTGCAGCAGCCAGGCGAACAGCCCGACGTTCGCGACCATCGACCACGCTCCGCCGACGATCATCAGCGCGACCACCCGCGGCCCGAAGATGCCGGCACGCGGGTCGCGGGGCGGGCGCTGCATCAGGTGGTCCTCGGGCGGATCGACCGCCAGTGCAAGTGCCGGCAGACCGTCGGTCGCCAGGTTCACGTAGAGGATCTGCACGGCGGTGAGCGGCAGGGGCATGCCCAACAGGGCGGTGCCCGCCATGAGGCCGATCTCCCCGACGTTGGACGACAGCAGGAACATCAGGTACTTCTTGATGTTGTCGAAGACCCAGCGGCCTTCCTCGACCGCGGCCACGATCGACGCGAAGTTGTCGTCCGTCAGGGTCATCGCCGCGGCTTCGCGCGCCACATCCGTGCCGGTCACGCCCATGGCGATGCCGATGTCGGCTTTCTTGAGCGCCGGAGCATCGTTGACGCCGTCGCCGGTCATTGCAACCACGTGTCCGAGTCCCTGCAGCGCCTCGACCACCCGCATCTTGTCGGCCGGGGAAACCCGTGCGCACACGTCGATGCGTGGCAACTCGCGCGCGAGCGCGGCGTCGTCGAGCTCGCGGAGATCGGTACCCGTGACCACGCGGCCGCCCTGCAGCAGGCCGAGTTCCCGCGCGATTGCTTCGGCGGTCAGGGGATGGTCGCCGGTGATCATCACGACCCGGATGCCGGCGCGCTCGCAGGTCTCGAGCGCTGCCCGCGCTTCCGGTCGCGGTGGGTCGAACATGCCGACCAGTCCGAGCAGTGTCATTTCGCGCTCGGCGGTCTCGGCGGTGGCGTCGCGCCGCGTTGCCACTGCCAGCACGCGCAGCGCGTCACGAGCCATGCGTTGCGCGGCGGCGAGGATGCGTGCCCGGGCGGGTGCATCCAGCGGCACGGGGCCGACCGGAGTCTGCTCCATGACGCAGCTGGCGAGCACCACTTCGGGCGCACCCTTCGAAAAGGCGATGACACCGTCCACGTCCGCGTGCAGCGTCGTCATGCGCTTCGACTCAGGCGAGAACGGGATTTCGTGGATGCGTGGCAGTGCCGCGTCGAGTGCGGCCTTGTGCAGGCCGGCCTTCGCCGCGGCCACGACCAGCGCACCCTCGGTCGGATCGCCCTTGATGTCCCAGGTGTCCCTTGCGGAATCGCGCACGAGGTGCGCATCGGACGCGAGGACGCCAGCCTCGAGCAGGTCGCGCACGCTCGCCCCGAGTGCGTCACGTGGCCTCGGCGCCACGTCGAGCCGCACGCCGGCCGTGTGGAAGTCACCCTCCGGCGCGTAGCCCGATCCGGTGACGTCCACGAACTGGCCCGCGACGTACAGGCGGCGCACCGTCATCTCGTCGCGCGTCAACGTGCCCGTCTTGTCCGTGCAGATCACGGACGTGCTGCCGAGTGTCTCCACGGCCGGGAGCCGCCGCACCAGGGCGCGGCGCCGGACAAGGCGTTGTACGCCCAGCGCCAGCGAGATCGTGACGACGGCCGGGAGCGCCTCCGGCACCACGGCAACCGCGAGCGCGATGCCGAACACGAGCATCTCGATGAACGGCTGGCCACGCAGCAGTCCGAGCGCGACGATCAGCGCCACGACCACGAGCGCCGCGCGCGCCAGACTGCGCCCGAGCTTGTCGAGGTTGATCTGCAGGGGGGTTCGGCCGGTTTCGACCTCGAGCAGCATCTGCGCGATGCGGCCGACTTCGGTGCGCGGTCCGGTTGCCACGACTACGGCCACGCCACGTCCGTAGCTCACGCTGGTGCTTGCGTACACCATGTTTCGCCGGTCAGCGACGGGCGAGTCGATGTCGTGCAGCGTGTCGGCGTGCTTCTCCACGGGTGTCGACTCACCCGTCAGCGGTGCCTCCTGCGCCTTCAGGTTCATGGCGTGCACGAGGCGACCATCGGCGGCGATCCGGTTGCCGACGGTCAGCACCAGCATGTCCCCGGGCACCACCTCCCTTGCCGGGAGGTCGATCTCCGACCCGTCGCGAATCACCGTGGCCCGCGGGGCGGCCATCTCCCGCAGTGCTTCGATCGCGCGCTCCGCCCGGAACTCCTGCACGAATCCGAGCAGGACGGCGAACACGACGATCACCGTGATCGTGACGGCCTCGACGGAATGCCCGAGCATCGCGGACAGGGCCGTCGCCACCAGCAGGATGACGATCAGCACATTCTTGAACTGCGCGGCAAGCAACTGCCACGGCGACACGCGCCGCGCGGCCTGCAGCGCGTTCAGTCCGGCGGTCTCGAGACGCTGCCGCGCTTCCTCCGCCGAGAGCCCGCCGCGGCCGGACCCCAGGCGCCGAACGACTTCGTCGACGGACTGCGCGTGCCAGGGATACGTGGCATCGTCGGTCCCCGCGGCGGGGTTCGTTGTCGCTTCAAGTGCCATGAACCGTTGATCTCCGTCCCGATTATCGCGACCGGGAAGGTTCGGCTCATCGGGCATTACCCTGACCTCGCGATGCGGGGACCGAACAGTTCGCAGCCGGAACTCGACTGACGGATGCGCATGGAATCCTGTCCGGGCGGGCTAGAATCGGGGCAGGAAGCCCGTCGGAAGGAACACACATGCCGCCCGTGCAGCCAGGCATCCTCGCTCCCGTGCCGCGCCTCGCCCGTTATCTCACGTTCGAGCTAGCGCCGGGCGGCGACACGCGCCCGGCGCTCGCACGGCTGGTTGCCAGCCTGGAGCCGGCCGGCACGGTCGTCGGGATCGGGCGTTCGACCGTGCTGGTGCTCGGCCGGCACATCCCCGGCCTGCGGGACTTCCCGGCGCGGGCCGGGTCCGGCATCGAGGTGCCGTCGACTCCGGCGGCGCTGTGGTGCTGGCTGCGCGGGGACGATCGGGGCGAACTCGTACATCGCACCCGCGCCATCGAGGCGGCCGTCGCGCCTGCCTTTCGGACGGTGTCGATCATCGACGCGTTCCAGTACGACGCCAGCCGCGATCTCACGGGCTACGAGGACGGCACCGAGAACCCGCAGGGCGACGAGGCCGTTGCGGCCGCAATGCTGGACGGTGCGGGGGCGGGGCTCGACGGTTCGAGCTTCGTCGCCGTGCAGCAGTGGCTGCACGACCTCGACCGCTTCGCGGCCATGACGCAGCACGAGCAGGACGCCACGTTCGGGCGCCGCCGCGAAGATAACGAGGAAATGGACGACGCCCCGCCTTCGGCGCACGTGAAACGCACGGCCCAGGAGAGCTTTGACCCGGAGGCGTTCGTGCTGCGTCGCTCGATGCCGTGGGCGGAGGGGGCGCGGGCCGGGCTCGTATTCGTCGCGTTCGGCCGTGCATTCGACGCCTTCGAGGCGCAGATGCGCCGCATGGTGGGCGAGGAGGATGCCGTCACGGATGCGCTGTTCCGCTTCACGCGCCCGCTCACCGGCGCCTATTTCTGGTGTCCGCCGCTGGCCGTCGACGGGCGGCTCGACCTGCGCGCGCTCGGACTCTGAGCGCAGCCTGGCTTCAGCCGAACACGCGCTTCATCACCGGAGCCATGCGCCGCATGCCCGCGACGGCGGTGGCCGCGGCCACTCCGCCCATCATTGCGCCGCTGACGCCGCAGGACATCACGTCCTGGCCAGTCAGCCACAGCCCGGGTACCTTCGTGCGTGGGCGCAGCCAACGTTGCTGCAGGCGCGCCGGGTCGTGGTCGAGCCCGTAGAGTTCGCCGCGCTCCCAGCCGCAGAACCACTGCATTGACAGCGGCGTCGAGACTTCCCAGTAGTCCACGCGACCGCGTATCTGAGGCACCTTGTCGTACAGGTGCTCGAGCAGGCGCTCGCCATAGGATTGCTTGAGCGCCTCGTAGTCGTCGCCACGCTTGCCCCAGGTCTTGTCCGCCCAGGGCTCGAAGATCTCGTAGGGGGCGGGCGCCACGATCTCGATCGTGGCCCTGCCCGGGTGCCGTCGCTCGAAATCGGGATCCTTCGCTGACGGGAACGACAGGTACACGACGGGGAAGGGACCGGTCGGGTCGGCCACGAACCGGTCAACCGCCGCGTCGTAGTCGTTGTCCGGGTAGATCCAGAAGTTGGTCTTCGGCAGGCCAAGCTCGGCAGCGGTTGCCTGCAGGCCGATGTACACGCCGAGGTGGCCGATGCTCGGCTTCACCTTCGGCAGCAACGCGTCGTAGCCGTGGGCGCGCGCCACGTCCGTCGGCAGCAGGCGCGCGAAGGTATTGATCGCGCCAGCGTCCGAGATCACGCAGCGTGCCTCGATCTCGTGGCCGTCCTCCATGCGCACGCCGCGCGCGCGGCGGTCGCGCACCAGGATCTCCGCGACGCGCGCGTAAGTGAACACCTCGCCACCGGCGGCCCGAATGCGCGGGATGATCGTGTCGGCGATGCGCCAGGCGCCGCCCACCGGGTAGAAGCCGCCGTGCAGGTAGTGCTTCGCGATCAGCGCCTGGATGACGAACGAGGAGCGCTTCGGCGGCAGTCCCATGTCGCCCCACTGCCCGGTGAGCACGGCGATGAGCTCGGGGTCGCTGGTGAGCTCGGACAGCACCTCCCAGGTCGTGCGGTCGAAGCTGCGCGGCAGGCGGCTGCGCAGGAAAGGCCCGGCAACCGCAGCCGCCCAGGGGGGCAGCGTGCGATCGAGCGCAAACGTGCGCATGCCGCGGGACACTTCGCCCAGCAGCGCGATGTAGCGATCGATGGCCAGGGCTTCGCGTGGGAAGTGACCGACGAGGTTGTCGCGGAACGCCTCGCGGCCGGCCACGGCGTCGTACACGTTGTCGCCGATGAAGAAGCGGTCGTAGTGCGCGTCCATCGGCGCCCAGTCGAGCTGGCCCTGGGTGAGGAAGTCCATCAGTCGGCGTACGGTGGTCTTCGTGCCCATGTCGCCGATGTAGTGCACCCCCACGTCCCACTCGTAGCCATTGCGGTCGTAGCTGTGCGTGGCGCCACCGGCCGTGTAGTGCTGCTCGAGCACCGCCACGCGCCAGCCGAGTTCGGCGAGCAGGGCGGCGGTGGTCAGGCCGCCGATGCCGGAGCCGACGACCAGCGCGTCGTACGGCCCCTTCAGCCGCGAGGGGCGATAGCGCTGGCCGATGCGGAGAGTGCTGGGCTCGAGGTTGCGCATCGCGCGAGCTTACCGCAGTCTGCGTTGCACCGGTCCGTTCCGTTGACCATGATGCTCGTCCGCATCCGGGCGCCAAGGGGCCAGACATGCAGCGCACGACGATCACCCTCGATGACCACCTGATGGCCCGCCTCGACGCGTTCATGGCGGACCGCCAGTACGCGAACCGCTCCGAGGCGATTCGCGACCTCGTGCGGGCGGGGCTGGAGCAGACCGCCCCGGAGTCCTCGCCGCACGCGCAGTGTCTCGGTGCCGCGATCTACGTGTACGACCACGGCTCGCGCGAACTGTCGAGCCGCCTGACGCGCGCGGCCCACGAGCACCACGACCTGTCGCTCGCCACGCTGCACGTGCATCTCGATCACGACAGCTGCATGGAGGTGACCGTGCTGCGCGGCGCAGTGGGCGACGTCCGCCACTTCGCGGATCACGTCATCGCCGAGCGTGGCGTGCGCCACGGCCGCCTGGTGCTGGTGCCCGTCGAAGAGCATTTTGAAATTCACTCGCACGGCGCCGCGGGTTCGGCGCCCCACAAGCACCTGCACGTGCGCCGCCGCTGACGCATGCAGGAAGTGCTCGCCTGGGCCCGGGAAGTCTGGCCCTACCTCTTCACCATCGCCTACGTTGCCGGGGCGTCGTGGGTCACGGTGGACGCGGTGCTGCGCAAGCGGCACGCGCCCTCGGTCGTGGGTTGGGTCGGGCTGGCATGGCTGGCACCGGTCTCGGGTGCCATCGCCTACTTCCTGCTCGGCATCAACCGCATCCAGCGTTCGGCGAGCGCGCTCGACCGGCAGGCTGCAGCGGTTCCAGCGGTCGTTGCGCAGAGTGCCGCGGCTGTTGCCGCCTTGCCTGAGGCCATCGACCCCTCGCACCCCGGACTCGCCGGCCTGGTTCGCCTCGGCGGGCGACTGACGCGACGCCCGCTGTACGAGGGCAACAGCATCGAACCGCTGGTGGACGGCGATGCGGCGTATCCGGCGATGCTGCAGGCCATCGACACGGCGCAGCAGTCGGTCACGCTCGTCAGCTACATCTTTGACAACGACGTCGCAGGCCACGCCTTCCGCGACGCGTTCGTGCGTGCCCGTGACAGAGGCGTCGAAGTGCGCGTGCTGATCGACGACGTGGGCTCGCGCTACACCAAGCCGTCGATGGTCGGTGAGCTGCGCGACGCAGGAGTGCCGGCGGCGGCGTTCCTGCCGACACGCGTGCCGCGCCTGTTCCAGTACGCCAACCTGCGCAACCACTGCAAGATCATGGTGGTGGACGGACGCGTCGGCTTCACCGGCGGCATGAACATCCGCGCGGGTCACTGGCGCGGCCGCGCGCCGCAGGATCCCGTGCGCTGCGTGCACTTCCGCGTGGAGGGCCCCGTCGTCGCCGACCTGCAGGAGGCGTTTGCGACCGACTGGACGTTCACGACCGGCGAGCGTCTCGAGGGCAAGCGCTGGTTCGCGCCGGCCCGCGACTGTGGCCCGGTCCTGGCACGCGGCGTGCCCGACGGACCCGACGACCACATCGACAATCTGCCGCAGCTCCTGCTCGGCGCGCTGGCGGTAGCCACGCGGCGGGTGCGGTTGGTGACGCCGTACTTCCTGCCGGATGACGGGCTGCTGCGCGCGCTGCAGGTCGCTGCCCTCCGTGGCGTGGAGGTGGACATCGTGCTGCCCGGGCGCAGCAACGTGCGCCCCATGGACTGGGCGATGACGCCGCAGTTGCCCTGGCTGCTCGAGGCCGGCTGCCGCATCCATCGCACGCCGCCGCCGTTCGATCACAGCAAGCTCTTCGTCGTCGACGGCGCCTGGTCCATGATCGGCTCGACGAACTGGGACGCCCGCAGCCTGCGCCTCAACTTCGAGTACAACCTCGAGTGCTATGACCGCGGCCTGGCGTCACGACTCGACGCGATCATCGACGGGAAGATCGCCGGCGCCCGACTCATGGATCGCATGGAAATCGAATCGCGGCCGTTCCCGGTGCGGCTGCGCGACGGACTCACCCGGCTAATGGCTCCGTATCTATAGGCCGCGTGCCGCAAGCGCAGCCGACGCCAGCACCGCGGCAACGAGCTCGATCGTCAGCGCTTTGCCGATGCTGAGGCGGCCCTGCATCACGGCGCCGGTCATCCAGAGCACGCCGAGAATGGCGAGCGACGCGGCGGCGAGCAACGCGAAAGGCAGCGTCCCGGAGTACCAGAGCAACGGTGTCGTGGCGACGATTGCGGCCGCGAAATGCACGACGGCGAAGGTGCGTGCGGCGGGGGTCATGGGTGGATCGAAGCGCCGCACGCGGCTCACGTCGAAGGCGGGCTTGTGCCACGCCGCGCCCCCGGCCAGCGCAGGCTGCCAGCCGGGTGGCATGAACCACACTGCCAGCTTGTCACGCCACCGTTCCGCCCGCCACGACCTGCGGGCGAGGTCCGCATACACCTCGAGGTTGGCCCACAGCGGGTCCCACGACTCGAGCGGCACGCGCGTGCCGTACACGCACCGCTCGTCTTCCTCGACGAACGTGCCGAAGAGCCGGTCCCAGATCATGAAGATGCCGCCGTAGTTGCGGTCGAGGTACTTGTCGTTGACGGCATGGTGCACGCGATGGTTCGAAGGCGAGGCGAACCAGCGATCGAACCAGCCGAGCTTGCCCACCTGCTCGGTGTGGATCCAGTACTGGTAGAGCAGGTCGACGATGGCCGCGAACACGAACACCTCCGGCGGGAAACCCACGATCGCCATCGGCAGGTAGAAGATCCAGCCGAGCAGCGCGCCCGAGCTTGTCTGCCGGAGCGCCGTGGAAAGGTTGTACTCCTGGCTCTGGTGGTGCACCACGTGCGACGCCCAGAAGACGGCGCTCTCGTGGCCGAGACGGTGGTTCCAGTAGTAGCAGAAGTCGTAGGCGACGACGGCGAGTGCCCACACCCACCACTGGTCGGCTGGCAACGGCCAGATCGCGGCGACGGCATACACGGCAGCGTAGATGCCCACTGCCAGCAGGCGCGTGAACAGCCCCACGATCTGGCTCATGACGCCCAGGCTCAGGCTGTTGAGCGCGTCGTTCAGCCGGTAGTTGCTGTGGCCGCGGACGCGGCCGATCGCGTACTCAAGCGCGATCATCGCGAAGAACACGGGGGTGGCGAGCGCAATCGTCTTGCCCATCGGTCGGTCCTCAGTCCTCCACATGCCAGGCGCGCGAGCGCTCGACTGCACGCTCCCACTGGCGCAGTCGCGCCGCGGCAGTCTCGCGCGGCAGTGCCGGTTCAAAGCGACGGTCCACCTGCCAGTTGGCGGCAACCTCTTCCGTCGAACCCCAGAAGCCGACTGCGAGGCCCGCGAGGTATGCCGCGCCCAGCGCCGTGGTTTCCGTCACCTTCGGGCGTACCACCGGCACGCCGAGCAGGTCCGCCTGGAACTGCATCAGCAGGTCGTTCGTCGTTGCCCCGCCGTCCACGCGAAGTTCGACGAGGGGCTGGCGTGCGTCGCGCTGCATCGCCATCAGCACCTCCGCGCTCTGGAACGCGATTGCCTCGAGCGCGGCACGGGCGATGTGCGCCTTGGTGGTGCCGCGCGACAGGCCGACCATGGTGCCGCGCGCATAGGCATCCCAGTGCGGGCTGCCGAGGCCGGTGAACGCCGGGACCAGATAGACGCCACCTGAATCGGGCACGGTGGCCGCCAGGGCCTCGATGTCACCGGACCGCTCGATGAAACCGAGGCCGTCGCGCAGCCACTGCACCACTGCGCCGCCGATGAACACGGCGCCTTCGAGCGCGTAATGGGGCCCGTCGACATGCCACGCCACCGTCGTGAGCAGGCGGTTCGCGGAAGCCTGCGGCTCCCGGCCCGTGTTCATGAGCATGAAACAGCCGGTGCCGTAGGTGTTCTTGGCCATGCCGGGCGTGAAGCAGGCCTGGCCGAACAGGGCGGCCTGCTGGTCGCCCGCGATGCCGCCCAGTGGCACGTCGCGGCCGCCGACCACGGCGAACGCCTCGTCGCGCGCGAGCGAGGAGGGGACGACACGCGGCAGCACGCCGCGCGGGATGCGCAGCAGTTCGAGCATGTAGTCGTCCCATGCGCCCGTGTTGATGTTCAGCAGCAACGTGCGGCTGGCGTTGCTGGCGTCGGTGATGTGCTGCGCGCCGCGCGAGAGCTTGTAAGCCAGCCAGCTGTCGATCGTGCCGAACGCGAGCTCGCCGCGCTCCGCACGCGCCCGCAGCGAAGGGTCGCTGTCGAGCAGCCACGCCAGCTTGGTGCCGGAGAAATACGGGTCGAGCAGCAGGCCCGTACGGCGGGCAGCCTCGGGCTCATGACCGTCTGCCTTGAGCCTGGCGCACACGTCCGCCGTGCGCCGGTCCTGCCAGACGATGGCGGGCGCCACTGGGCGGCCGCTGGCCCGGTCCCACAGGACCGTCGTCTCGCGCTGGTTGGTGATCCCGACGGCGGCGACGTCCTCGGCGGTGGCGCGGGCGCGTGCGAGCACCTCGGCAATCGTGGCTGCCTGGGTTGCCCAGATCTCCTCGGCATCGTGCTCGACCCAGCCCGAGCGCGGGAAGTGCTGCGTGAACTCGCGCTGCGCAGTGGCGACGATGCCTCCGTCGTGATCGAACAGGATGGAGCGCGAACTCGTCGTGCCCTGGTCCAGGGCGAGCACGAAACGTGTCATGGCAACCTCTGCTACCCCGCGAGACTACTACAACGCGATGCTGGCGGGCCCGGGCAGCGGATTGCGCTGCAGCCAGGCGTCCAGCCGGGCGGCACCGTCCGCGGGAACGTGCAGCGCGAGCTTGCTGCGCCGGTAGAGAATGTCCTCGGCCGTGACGGCCCACTCCTCGCGGCGCAGGTGGTCGATCTCCCGCGCATGCAGCCCGGGCAGCACCTCCTTGCCGAGACCGGGCATCGAGGTTGCGCCCTGCAGGATCCGCTCGACCCGCGTGCCATAGGCACGCGCATAACGGCGCAGCAGGGCGGCCGGCATCCAGGGGTGCCGCAGAGCCAGCAGCTGCAAGAATGCGCCGAAGTCCGCGCGCGGCATATCGCCGCCCGGCAGCGGCTGGTCCGCGCTCCAGTGCGGGGCCCGGCAGCCGAGCTGCGGCGCGAGCATGTCCACCACGTCCTCGGCGAGCCTGCGGTAGGTGGTGAGCTTGCCGCCGTAAATGGAAAGCAGCGGCGCGCCCTGCGTGTCGAGGTCCAGCACGTAGTCACGCGTCACGCTGGTGGCGCGGTCCTTCGGATCGGCGAGCAGCGGACGCAGGCCGGCGAAGGTCCACACGACGTCCCTGCGTTCGAGCTCGCTCGCGAAATAGCGATTGGCCATCGCGACCAGGTACTCGATTTCGGTCTCGGCGATCGCGGGCGTCGAGAGGTCACCCGTGTAATCCATCTCCGTGGTGCCGATCAGCGTGAAGTCGCCTTCGTAGGGTATGGCGAAGACGATGCGGCCGTCCGCACCCTGGAAGATGTAGGCGAATTCGTGGTCGAACAGGCGCGGCACCACGATGTGGCTGCCCTTGACCTGTCGCGGATGGTGGCGGGCGGGCACGGGCGTGGACCCGTCGAGGAAGCGGTCCACCCACGGGCCGGTGGCGTTCACCACCGCGCGGGCCTCGACCTCGAGCGTGCTGCCGTCCGCCCGCACCAGCGTCGCGGCCCAGCGGCCCGAGCGGCGCCGGAGTTTCGTACAGCACGTGCGAGTCATCACCGTCGCGCCGCGTTCGCTCGCATCCCTGGCGGTGAGGATCACCAGCCGCGCGTCGTCCACCCAGCAGTCCGAATACACGAATCCCTGCCGGTACCGCTGCTCGAGCGGCTTGCCGGCCGGGTGACGGCGCAGGTCCACGCCCGCCGAGCCCGGCAGCACGCGCCGCTGCGCGAGGTGGTCGTAGAGGAACAGCCCGGCCCGGATCATCCACGCGGGTCGCAGGTGCGCGTCGTGCGGCAGCACGAATCGCAGTGGCCAGCAGATGTGCGGCGCTGCGGTGAGCACGATTTCGCGTTCCCGCAGCGACTTGCGCACCAGCTTGAAGTCGTAGAACTCGAGGTAACGCAGGCCACCGTGGATGAGCTTGGTGCTCGCCGACGACGTGTGCGACGCGAGGTCGTGTTGCTCGCAGAGCAGCGTGCGCAGGCCGCGTCCGGCGGCATCGCGGGCGATGCCGACGCCGTTGATGCCGCCGCCGACGACCAGCAGGTCGAACGACCCCGAGCCCTTGCCGCGTCGCGAGGCCCGGTCAGCCATACAGCAGGATGCCCTGCCGCTCCTCGCGCCAGGCATCTTCGTCGGGGACCGCCAGCGCATCGAGGTCGGCGGCCGTGGCCGAGCGGTCATCCACCCAGCGTCGCAGCAGGTCGCTGCCGTTGATCAGGTCGATGGCGAGGCGGTCGCGCTCGTACTCGTACGGGAAGTCACGCCACAGTTCGTAGTCCGGACGCAGGCTGCGCAGCGCCTTGAAGGCCAGCGCCTGCAGGCGCCACGGCCGGAACGCCGCGTGATCGTAGGACGAATCCTCGACGTGCACCTGTATGCCCGCGCAGAGCTGGCGTGCATGCTTGTGGAAGGTCGGTTCGAACCAGCAGGGGCGCAGCCGGCAGCCGTGCAGCCACTGCGGCGCGAGCCGCTGCATCTCGGCCACCACCGCATGGCTGTCGAGATCCGGGGCGCCAAAGAGTTCGAGCGGGCGCGTGGTGCCGCGGCCTTCCGACAGCGTCGTGCCCTCGAGCATCACGGTGCCGGGATAGCAGCGCGCCATCCACAGGCTGGGTGCGTTCGGGCTCGGGTTGATCCACGTGCGCTCGTGTAGCGGCCAGCCGAAACCGGGTCCCCGTGCGGGCTGCCAGCCCTGCATCTCGATCACGCGGTACTCCAGGTCGAGCCGCAGCTGGCGGATGAACCAATGGCCCAATTCACCGAGCGTGAGGCCGTGGCGCATGGGCAACGGACCTGCGCCGACGAAGCTCTCCCAGCCTTCGCGCAGCGTCAGGCCCTCAACCGGGCGGCCAACCGGGTTTGGCCGGTCGAGCACCCACACGGTCTTGCCGTGCCGCGCCGCCGCCTCGAGCACGTAGCGCAGCGTCGTGATGAAGGTGTAGATCCGGCAGCCGAGGTCCTGCAGGTCCACCAGCAGCACGTCGAAGGTCCCGAGCATCGCATCGGTGGGCCGTCGCACCTCGCCGTACAGACTGAAGACCGGAATGCCATGCGCAGGATCGTCGAAGTCGGGCGACTCCATCATGTTGTCCTGCTTGTCGCCGCGCAGCCCGTGCTGCGGGCCGAATGCTGCCGTGAGACGCAGGTCGCCCAAGGAGGCGAGCGCATCGAGCGCGTGCTCGAGGCGCGCGGTGACTGAGGCGGGGTGGGCAAGCAGTGCGACCCGACGCCCGCCGAGCGGGCGACGCAGCTGCGGGTCGGCCAGCAGCCGGTCGAGGCCGAACTTCACCATGCGTGGTTGCGCTCGATCCGCAGCACGAAGCCCTCCGGGTCGTGGAAATCAGGCCGCTCGCCCGGGTGGGTGAGCGCCCAGTATGAATGGCCGCCGTCCACGCGCTCGATGACCGCGGCCAGCCCTAGCCGCAGCATCGAATCGCCGGGCAACGCGAGCAGCGTCTCGCGTGGCACGATCGCTTCGAGCGCAATGCGGTCGTCCGTGATGCTCACGGCCACCAGCGGCGGGATGGTGTGCTCGAGCTGCGCCATGCCCTCGCGGTAGCTGGTGAACCCGTACACCGCCCACTCGGTGGACGGCGCAAAGTTGAACTCGCAGTAGGCCGTCGAGGTCTGCCCGGCGATGAACGCCTCGAAGCAGGTGTGACGCCACAGCCCGTCCACCTGTCGCGACGGCGCCGGCGGCGGCATGGCGATGCGGCTCACCTCCCCATCCACGAAATAGCGCAGGCGCAGGGCCCCCTCCGCGGTCGCGGAGATCTCGACGTCGATGCGCCGGACGATCCCGGCCGACGCCGTGCCGGGATGGCGTATCAGTTCGACGCGTCGTGGTGCAGGGCGGTCCATCGCCAGATGATAGCCGGTCAGATGGGCTGGAGCAGGGTGGGCTCGGGCCGCTCGAGCCAGCGCAGCACGGCCTCGGCAAAGCGCTCGCACTCGCCGATCGCCCGCTCCCAGGCCCTGATCCGCGCCGCGTGGTCCTGGCCGTAGCGGTAGAAATCCTGCCGGTCGGGCAGCTTGCCGTTCGGCAGCCGGGCGAGGAACTCTGGCGACGGCGCCACGAGCAGCATGTCCTCGAGCCAGGGGTGGCCGCGCGGCGCCTTGCGCCACGGCAGGTGCTTGTCGAGCCAGCCCGGCGTCACGTAGTCGTTGAAGTGCGGGTAGAGGACGATGCGCCGGCGGCCCGCGGCACGTGTCAGCTGCGAGTACGGCAGCAGCAGGTGGTAATCCACCAGCGCTCCGTCCCAGTAGTTGCCGGCGGGCGCCCCGGCGATGTCCCGCACGGGCGAGCACAGCAGCGGGATGGTGCCCGACGCGAGCAGCGCGTCCTCGGCGTTGCCGGCGTTGATGGGGATGCGAACCAGTCCGAAGCCGTCGAAGGGTTCCTGCAGGAAGCCGGGCCGGCCCGCAACGAACAGCACGCGCTCCAGATGCTTCGCGAGCCGTCCGCGGGACACGGCATTGCTCAGCGTCGCCTTGGCAAACGCCAGCTTCGACTCCGCGCCCTGCAGGGGTCCGCGTGCCCGTGAGGTGATGACCGTGAGCGCCACCCCGTCGCGCACCGCGAGCGGCCGGCCGCCAAGCACGGCCTGTGCGATGCGCCGGCAGGCGACGGCGACTTCCTGTGGCGTTGGGCGCTCGGTGAACTCCTGGTCGTGCACGTAGGCGTGCACGAGCCGGTCGAGCGCCGGGGCAGGATCGGGTTGCGCGAGCGCCGCCATGCGCCAGGCGCCGATGGACGCACCGATGAGTTCGACCGACACACCGGGTGACTGCAGCCACTCGCAGTGGAGGAGCTTGTCGAACGGCACCAGGGCCAGGCCCTTCGGCCCGCCGGCAGCCGCCGGGATGCAGGCGATGTCGGCTGGCGCCAGGCCGTGGCGGTACACGTGCTCGATGGCGCCGGGGCCGGCGCGGAACGAAACCAGCTTTGCGGTGCTCACGGGCGGTAAGATGGCGCGCGGCGGAGGGTGCACAACTCCATGATCAAGATACTGCTGCTCATCATCGTCGTCCTGATCGCCTACGTGCTGTACCTGCGCACGAACCGGCGGCGCTGACCGCCCGCGGACTGTAGTGGATTTCGCGCGGGGCTGGAACGCGGCCCGCTCAGAGCAGGTCGCGCAGCCGGAACCACAGCATGGCCAGCACCAGCGCCGGAGTTCGCAGCCAGCGGCCGCCCGGGAAGGCGTGATGCCGCAACCGGCCGAAAAGGTCGAACCGCTCCGCCTGGCCCGCAATCGACTCGGCCGCCAGCCGTCCGGCCAGGCCGGCCATCGCGATGCCGTGACCCGAGAACCCCTGCAGGTAGTACAGGTTGCCACCGATCCGGCCGAAGTCCGGTGCGCGGCTCATCGTGATGTCCACGTAACCGCCCCACACATAGTCGAGCTGCACGCCCGCGAGTTGCGGGAACACCCGCCGCATCCGGGCGCCCGTCGCGCGGCCAGTGTCGCGCGCGTCTATTCCCGAGTAGCTCACGCGCCCGCCGAACAGCAGGCGGTGATCGGCCGAGCGCCGGAAGTAATCGAGCACGAAGTTCACGTCGGCGACGGCGATGTTCTCGCGGATCAGTGCCGAAATGCGTTCCTCGCCGAGCGGCTCGGTGGCGACGACGTACGTGCCCACCGGCATCACGCGCCAGTCGGCCGGTGCGCGCAGTCCTGCCACGTAGCCACCGCGCGTCAGCACGGCGTGCCGGGCATGCACCGTGCCGCGCGGTGTGACGAGACGAACCGGATCGCCTTGCTCGATCCGCGTGACCGGTGAACGCTCGAAGATGCGGGCCCCGGCAGCGGCAGCGGCCCGCGCGAGTCCCAGCGTGTAATTCAGCGGATGCAGGTGACCGCTGCGCGGGTCATGGAGGCCGGCGCAGTAGCGCGTGGTGGCGAGCAGGGCCTCGACTCCGTCGCGCCCGAGGAACCGCGGCGAGTGGTAGCCGTACGACTCCGCCAGTTCGCGCTGCAGATCCAGCAGTTCATCGCGTTGGCGCGGCTTCGTGGCCACGTGCAGGTGGCCCCAGTGCAGGTCGCAATCGATGCCGTGACGTGCCACGCGGTCGCGGACGAATTCGAGGGCCTCGACCGAGACGTCCCACAGGCGGCGCGCCGTCTCGTGACCCACCTGAGCCGCGAGCGTGTCCATGGCCGTGCCGAAGCCGAAGATCGCCTGGCCGCCGCTACGTCCCGAGGCGCCCCAGCCGACACGCTCGGCCTCGAGCAGCGCGACGCGGTAGCCGCGCTCGCTGAGCTCCAGCGCCGCGGCACAGCCCGCGATGCCGGCTCCGACGACGCAGACGTCGAACGTGGCATCGCCCGCGAGCGCGGAATGATCCGGTGCCTCGTGGGCGGTTGCGGCGTAGTAGGAGCGCACATGCGGCATGTGGCCGACTGTAAACCCCGGCCGTGGCATTGCGGAACACGCGCATGGCGAAATGGTTGCGACTGCCGCATCCTGCGCCGCCTGTTCCCGAGTCGGGCATGGGGAAGGGGTGTGGCTGTCTGGGGTCCTTACCTGCTGTGCGCGGGGGCCGTTGCCGGCCTGCTCTGGGCCGAGTACCGGGGCTCGCGGACGGGCTTGCGGCTCACCAAGCCCGTGGCGTCGCTCGCCTTCATCTGGGCAGGCGTCGCGGCTGGCGCGCTCGACTCCACCTACGGGCAGCTGGTACTGCTCGGACTCGTACTGTGCCTGCTCGGCGACTTGTTCCTCATTCCGCTCGACCGGCCGGCGGCCTTCCGCGCCGGGGTGTTCGCTTTCCTCGCCGGCCACGTTGCCTATTCGGCGGCGTTTCTGACGCGACCCCTGGATCTGCTCGGGCTTGCGGCGGGTGCGGTCCTGCTGGCGATGGTCGTGGGCGGCACGCTTCGCTGGCTCGGCGCTGCGCTGCCTGCGGAGATGGTCTGGCCGGTGCGCGTGTACATGATCGTGATCGGTGTCATGTCCATGCTGGCGTGCGGCGTGACCGCGGCGGGCGGACCATGGGCTGTTGCGCTCGGAGCCCTGGCGTTCACTGCGTCGGACATTTCGGTGGCCCGCGACCGTTTCGTGCGGCACGAGTTCCTCAACCGAGCCTGGGGCCTGCCGCTTTATTACGGCGCGCAGCTCCTGATCGCCTCGACACCGGCGATGCTCTAGTCACGTGCTGCAGCCCGACCACACATTGCCTGAAGTGCCGATACGCCCGGCCCCTTGGGACCTGCGCGGCTCAGGCTGGATCGTGGCGCTCAAGTTGCGCCCCGACGCTTCGGCGCACGACGCTTTCCTGCCGCGGGACCTCGTTGGCCGAGGCCGCAGCCTCGCCTCGTACCTGATGTTCGTGGATTACGCGGAGTCCGGCTGCGGCCCGTACCGCGAGTTGCTGTTCATCCCCGGCGCGTTCCCGTTTGGCGACGGCCGCAGGCACCTCTCGATCAGCCGCATCGTCGTTTCGACGTGGGACAGCGTCGTGAACGGGCGCAACAACTGGGGCATACCCAAGGATCGCGCGGACTTCGAGGTGGAGCACGGCGGCGCCGGCGGGCGCGAAGACTGCGTGCGCGTCACGAGCGAGGGACGCGAGCTGTGTGAGTTGCGCTTGGGCGCGCTGCGCTTCGCGCCGCCGTTGCCGGTGCCCGTCGCGCTGTTGCCCGTCGCGCTTCGCACTTTGGCGCAGCGATTCCGGGGCCACACCTACTACTACGCGCCCGAGGCCCGCGGCCGGGTCCGGCCGGGGCGCTTGCTGTCGTGGCGCTTCGACCCTGCCTTGTTTCCGGACCTCGCCGCGGCTGCCGTGCTGGCAGCCGTCAAGGTGGATTCGTTTCGCATGAGGTTTCCGGTGGCGAAGATCGTGTGACCTGCGCAGGCAGCCGTCGCGGCGACAGCGACCGCCGCAGCGCACACCGGCCGGATTGGGCGGGCCGGCCCCTAACGGCAACTCTCTCCCGCATCAGCGGGACAGCGGGTTGGGATCAGCCCGCCGGCACTCGATCCAGGTACTGCCAGAGTGGCCCACGCATGCCGAGCTTGCGCAGCACGGCGAACCGGCGTGAGTCGAAGCGGATACCCAGCCTCGGCACGGACCAGCGCGGCTGGCCCGCGGCACGGCGTCCGATGCGCTCGTAAACCGCTTCACGGAAACACCGTCGTTCGAGCGCCATCTGCGGATCGACGACTTCGTGATCGTCCACCCAGACGAGCAACACCGCGGCAAACGGGTCGAGCTCTTCGACGAAGTCGAGGCTGCGCTCGACGTGATCCAGCGTCTCGCCGCTCGTGCCGAGGATGAAGGAGTGGCAGTCCTTCAGGCCGTGGGTCCTGGCGATCGCCGAGAGCCGCCTGATCTTGTCGGTGCGGAACCCCTTCTGCAGGCGAGCCAGCACTTCGTCGCAACCGCTGTCGGAGCCGACTTCCATGCCGGTGGCGCCCGCCCGCACCATGAGGTCCGCCAGCTCGTCGTCGAATGCGACCGGGTTGACGTAGCTCGTCCAGGGCGTGCGATTGCCGCGTGCGATGAGTTCGCGGCAGACCGCCTTCGCGTGGCGCGGCGGCAAGTTGAAGACACTGTCCACGATGAACAGGTGCGTGACGTCCTTGCGCGCACAGATCGCCATGAACTCGTCAGCCACGCGCGCCGGGTCGCGCATGCGGCTGCGCGCACCTTCGATCACCGGGTAGGTGCAGTAGGTGCAGTGCAGGGGGCAGCCGCGCTTGGTCTGCAGCGACTCGATGCCGTAGTCGGCGTAGTAGCGCTCGGACAGCACGCTGCGGTCGGGCAGCGGCAGGTCGTCGATCACCAGGAAGTCCGCACGGTTGCCGGTGAAGCGCAGCTGTCCGTCGGTCCGGTAGTACAAGCGCTCGACGTTCTGCAGTGACGGCACCGGCCGCTCGAGTTCGTCGAGCAGCCTGGAGAAGGCACGCTCGCCTTCGCCGGCGATGCCGTAGTCCGCGCCTAGAAGCTCCATCAGCTCCAGCGGCGTCACGGAGAATCCGCCACCGCCGAGCACGATCGGCGCCGGCGAGTGCGCCCGCACGGTCTGGACCAGTGCGCGGTACGCGTCGAGGTTCGACGTGATGTCCGTGTAGTCCATGTTCTGCAGGTTGCGCAGGCCGATGGCCACCAGGTCCGGCTGGTGATCGCGCAGGTTGCGCGCGACGGTCGCCAGCGGGTCGTCCTCGAAGCAGAGGTCCCAGAACAGTTTCTCGTGCCGGTCGGGAGTGGCCGCCATGACGTGCAGTACGCCGATCGGAATCACGGCGTCCGGCATGTTCTCGCGATTGGCGGAGATGAACGCGATGCGCATCCGTTCAGTCCCTGGGTCCTGTGCCGGGGCGGGGATCCCAGCTGCGGGCGACCGGCCGGAAGAGGTCGCCGAGCGCCGCAAGGCGGCGCGTGAAGTCGATCAGGCCGCGGTAGGGTTGCTGCGGAAAGCGTCGCTTGCGCACGGCGTATTCGCCGAGGAACAGTGCGGCGATGATCCCGTACGTCAGCACGTTCGCAAACAGCGACCATGCACTCAGCGGCACGGCGACGACGGGCTCGATGCCCGCGGCCAACAGGAGCCCGCCGGGTCGGGCAAACATCGCCAGCAGGAAGTTGACGGCCGTGAGCACGATGAACGTGCCTGCCCACACTTCCGTGACGCCGCGCGCATAGGCGACGATGTCATCGCTGAGCGGATCCCCTGGTGCGTGCATCAAGCGGGCGGCGCGCTCGATCAGCGGCACCCGGCCGCGGCGCAGGGTGTGCCCGAAGACCCAGACCATGAAACCGTTGAGCAGGATCGGCGGCAGGAACAGCAGCAACAGCGCGTGTCCCGAACTCACCGCGGCATGGAGCCCGCAGCCTGCCAGCAGCAGCATGCCCCAGGCGAGCGGACGGTGATTGCTCAGCCCGGGCAGCAGTATCAACAGGGTCAGCAGCCCGATGCTGGCCGCGACCAGCGCTGGCCTGCCGCTGAGGACGGCGATGTGGGCCACCAGCGGGTAGGCCATCCCCATCAGGAGCATTGCGCGCGCGGGTGCGCGCCTGCGGTTCGGTTTGCCGGCTGGAGTGGTCATGATGGTGGCGGCGTGCAGGTTAGCACGCGCCTGCGGCCGGGCTGCCTGCGCCCGCGAGATCGCGGACGACCAGCCACTCCGCGTTGCGTGCCGGTGGCCATTCCTGCGTGCGTGGCGTTGCCGGCAGGGCCTCCACGTCAGTCGCGACGCTGACGACTGCGAGCCGCAGCCGCGGTTGCGGGGCGAATACAGTGGCCCGCCAATGCCGCGTCGTCGGGACTGTGGCAGCAGGTGCGCCGGAGGCATCGACGAAGCGGCATTGCCTGAGGGCGTCCGTCAACGTCAGGTGCAGCGCCTTGGCAAAGGCTTCCTTCAGGGTCCAGAACTCGTAAAAGACCGCGCACAGCCGCGACGGGTCATCGAGTGACGCGAGATAGCGGGCTTCGTCGGCAGAGAAGGCGATGCCAGCCAACCCGTTGAAGTTGCGGGGCGCCAGCCACTCGATGTCCACGCCAACGCCGATTGCGCCGGACACCTGGGCGAGGGCTGCGTAGCCATGACTGTGAGAGAGGCTGCTGTGCATGCTGCCCGCGGTCGGAACCGCGCCGAGCAACGCGCGGCTGGACGCCCAGTCGCGCCGCCGCCGCGTGGTCCGTATGGCGGCCCACTCGGCGCGGTCGGTCCCCGACAGGCGTGACGGGTCGAAGTGGTTGGCGGCCTCCGGGGTTGCCAGCCACACCTCGACCACGCCCGGGGATGACGGCCGCGACATTAACGTGACCCCGCGCCGATGCTGGCTTGCATCGTCGGGCGGTCCGCTTCATCTTGGCAGTCAGGGCGGAGGGGGAGACCGCCTGCGGGACGAGGAACCCAGGACAGCATGGCTGAGCGGCAGACGTATCTCTGGCGGGTCTTCGTCACCGGCACCTGCTTCGTCCTGTTCGGCATTGGCGGGCTCGTCCTTGGCCTCGTGGTGTTTCCGGCACTGTTGCTCCTGCCCGGCGGGGCAGCCCGCAGGCGTGCCCGGACGCGCGGGCTCGTCCAGCGTGCGTTCAGGTCTTTCGTCGCGATCATGTCCGCAAGCCGTGGCCTCAGCTACGAGTTCAGGGGGCGGGAACGCCTCGGGCGCCCGGGCCAGCTGATCATCGCCAATCACCCGACGCTGGTCGACGTCGTGTTCATCGTCGCATTCACGCCGGCACCGGCCTGTGTCGTCAAGGCGGCCCTGTTCAGGAATCCGTTCACCCGACTGGTGGTCGCGGCCGCTGGCTACATCAGCAACACCCCCACCGATGCCATGGTCGGCGGGGCCATCGCGGCGGTCCGGTCGGGCGACGCCCTGGTCATGTTCCCGGAGGGCACGCGCACCCGGCCTGGCCAGCCGATGCACTTCCATCGCGGGGCGGCCAGCGTGGCCGTCCAGGGGGCTGCTGTGCTCACGCCGATCTACATCCGCGCGGACCAGCCATTCCTGCACAAGTCGCAGCCCTGGTACCGGGTACCGCCACGCCGTCCGCATCTCCTGTTCGAGGTGGGAAGCGACATCGACCTGGAGCCGTACCGCCATCAGCCGGCGCCGAAAGCCTCCCGCCAGCTCAACGAGTGGCTGCTCGCTCACTACGAGCAGGAGTTGGCGCGCCCTGGTGGCTATAATGGCCGACGCGCCATTTGATTGGCAGCCGGAGCGGCGCGCGGCCGCCGGGCCCGGTGCCTTGATCGAGGCGCATCAGCGAGCGGGGTTGCATGCAGACGCGAGAAGAAGTCCTGGAGCAGGTCGAGGCGGCGCTGGTCGAGTTGTTCGAAATCGACCCCGGGCAGATCACGCCCGAAGCCAGGCTCAACGAGGACCTGGAGATCGACAGCATCGATGCCGTCGACCTGCTCGACCGGCTGCGGCGGCAGACGGGCCGCAAGATCTCCGCGGACGATTTCCGATCGGTACGGACCGTCGGTGACCTGGTCAACGCGGTCCACGCGCTCGTGCAGGCGTGAGTCGCGTCCACGCAGCCCTGCTGGACCCCGATCTCCGGCTCGATAGCATCGTAGCCCAGGTGCGCACCCACGACTGGGTGCAGGATGCTCGGCGCACCGCGCAAGCCACGATCCTGCTGGTTCCCAGCGCGGCGGGCTTGCGCGAGCTGCGGTGCCGCGGCAAGCGGCACCTGGTGACTGGTATCGAGCAACACCTGCAGCGTCCGCCGGGCGCCGGTTCGGTTCCCGTCAACTGGCGATTGGTCGAGTCATTGCCCGCGCCGGGGCCCGCGCCGGGGCAACAGGCGTCGGCGGGCGATTCTGGTCCCGACTGGATGCCGATCGTCAGTGACCTGGTGCTCGACCGCGGCTCGAGGTCGCTGGCGTGCGAGCTGCTGGTTCCCTACGACCTGCCCGTCTTCGATGGGCATTTCCCGTCCAAGCCGATCGTGCCGGGGGTCATCCAGGTGGGCTGGGCGGTTGAGCTGGCCCGGGCCAATGGGCTCGCGACCGGGCGCTTGGCGGGCATCAGCATGGCCAAGTTCCGCCGCCTCCTGCAGCCGGGATTGCGCCTCGCCGCGCAGCTGGAGTGCGGCGCGCGGTCAGGCCAGCTCGAGTTCACCTACCAGCTCGGCGATGCCGTCGTCACGATTGGCCGCCTGCAGTTCGAGGGCTGCGATGACTAGCGTCTGCGCAGTGGTCCCGGTCTACAACCACGAGCGCGCCGTTGCAGGCACTACCGCCGGTCTGCGCCGCCATGGGCTCAGTGTGCTACTGGTCGACGATGGGTCCCGGCCGGAGTGCGCAGCAGAGTTGCGGCGCCTTGCGGCCGAAGATCCAGAGGTGCGCCTGCTGCGCCTGCCCGAGAACCGGGGCAAGGGCGGCGCCGTCATGGCGGGCCTCAGAGCTGCAGCGGACGCGGGCTTCACGCACGCGCTGCAGATCGATGCGGACGGTCAGCACGACTCTTCGGACGTGCCGCGCTTCGTGGCAGCCGCCGTCACCGAGCCGCGTGCGCTCATCTGCGGCCAGCCGGTGTTCGATGAATCCGTGCCACGCCACCGCCTGTACCTGCGCTACCTGACGCACGGGATGGTGTGGATCAATACGCTGTCGTTCGACATCCCCGACTCGATGTGCGGACTGCGCGTCTACCCGCTGTCCATCGTGCTCCCCGCCATCGCGGCGGACCCGCCCGGCAGCCGCATGGACTTCGACGTCGAAGTGCTGGTGCGCCTGCACTGGAACGGCGTGACGTTGCGCTGGATACCGACCCGCGTCGGCTACCCGGTCGATGGCGTCTCGCATTTCCGCCTGGTGCAGGACAACTGGCTGATCACGCTGATGCACACCCGGCTGTTCTTCGGCATGCTGCGCCGGGCTCCCCGGCTGATCGCGCGGCGGCTGCGCACGGCGTCCTCGACCGCACCGGGGGTGCCGACGTGAGGGCGCAGGGCGCGCTGGTTGCCGACGTCGAACTCGAGGTCAGGTTCCATGACGTCGACATGGTCGGCGTCGTCTGGCACGGCCACTACCTGCGCTACCTCGAGAACGCGCGCTGGGCGCTGATGAACCAACTCGGCTACGGGCTCGACCGGATGCTCGAGTCGGGCTTCGCCTGGCCGATCGTGGAGCTGCAGAGCAAGTACCTCAACCCTGCGCGCTTTGGCGACCGGCTGCGCGTGCGCGCCTCGCTGCTCGAATGGGAGAACAGGCTGGCGCTCAACTATCTCGTCAGCCGCCTGGATGACGGCGCGCGCATCGCCCGTGCGCGCACGGTGCAGGTTGCCGTCGACGCGCGTTCCGGCGAGCTGCAGTTCGCGACACCTCCGGAGTTCGTGGCCTGCGTGCAGGCGGCGCTGGCCCGGGTGCGGTCATGAGCGCCGCGCCGCTGCCCGAACCCGTGGCGCTCCTGCCGCACCGGCATGACGCCGTGCTGCTCGACGAGGTCACGCACGCCGGCGACAGTCGCTTGGCGGCGCGTCTCGTCGTGCGCCCGGGCACCGCGTTCAGCGATCCGTCCGGAAACCTCCCGGCGTGGGTCGGACCCGAGATCATGGCGCAGGCCGTCGCGGCACTGTCGGGGCTCAGGTCGCTGCGCTCGGTCGGCAAGCCAGCTCCGATCGGCCTGCTGCTGGGGGTCCGTTCTTACGAGTCCTCCGCCGGCGAGTTCCGCTGCGGGGAATCCCTGCTGGTCGAGGTGATCGAGTCGTCCCAGGACGCGCAGGGCTGGGCGGTGTTCGACGGCAGGATCAGCCGTGACGGCGCCGTCCTCGCGTCGGGCACGCTGACGGTTCTGCAGCCGCTCGACGATTCATTCCTCGAAAGGGAGTGCGCGCGCAATGACTGACCGCGGAACGGTGCTGGTGACCGGCTCCAGCCGTGGCATCGGGCGCGCGATCGCGCTGCGCCTGGCGCGCGATGGTTACGACGTCGTCGTGCACTGCCGCTCGCGGGTCGCGGAAGCCGAGGCCGTCGCTGCCGCAGTGCGGGCCATCGGGCGCTCGGCACGCTGCCTGCAGTTCGACGTCGGTGATCGCGCAGGCTGCGCCCGAGTCATCGGGGCGGACATTGCCGAGCACGGCGCCTACTACGGCGTCGTGTGCAATGCCGGCATCACGCACGACACGGCGTTCCCGGCGATGAGCGAGGAGGGCTGGGACTCGGTGATCCGCACCAATCTCGACGCGTTCTACAATGTGCTGCAGCCGGTCGTGATGCCGATGGTGCGGCGACGGGCGCCCGGGCGCATCGTCACGCTGTCGTCCGTCTCGGGCCTGATCGGCAACCGCGGCCAGGTGAACTACAGCGCCGCCAAGGCCGGCGTGATCGGGGCGACCAAGGCGCTGGCGGTGGAGCTCGCCAAACGCGCGATCACGGTCAACTGCGTCGCGCCCGGATTGATCGAGACCGACATGGCCAGCGAGCACGCGCCGGTGGAGGAGATCCTCAAGGCGATTCCGGCACAGCGCATGGGCACGGCGGACGAGGTGGCAGCAGTAGTGTCCTTCCTGGTCTCGCCGGACGCTGCCTACGTGACGCGCCAGGTCATCGCCGTCAACGGAGGACTCTGCTGATGCGTCGCGTCGTCGTCACCGGCATGGCCGGGATCTGCGCCCTCGGTTCGGACTGGCCAACGATCGAGGCTGGGCTGCGCCGCGGCCGGAATGCCGTGCGCACGATGTCCGCCTGGGATCTCTACAAGGATCTCAACACGCGGCTGGCGGCACCGATCGTCGATTTCGAACCCCCGGCCCACTGGAACCGCAAGCAGCTCCGCAGCATGGGGCGCGTGTCGCAGCTTGCAGTGCGGGCCGCCGAGATCGCGCTGACCGATGCCGGGCTGCTCGGTGATCCGCTGCTGCGTTCCGGCAGCGTCGGCGTCGCCTGTGGCTCGTCCATCGGCAGCACCGCGGACATCAGCGATTTTGCGCAGATGCTGCTGACCGGAGACGCGCCCGGGCTCAACGCAAACTCCTACGTGCGGATGATGCCGCACACGACCGGCGCCAACGTCGGGATCTTTTTCGGCCTGCGCGGCCGCATCATCCCGACCTCGACGGCCTGCACGTCGGGCAGCCAGGGCGTCGGCTTCGCCTACGAGGCGATCAAGCACGGTTACCAGGACGTGATGCTCGGCGGCGGAGCCGAGGAGCTGTGTCCCAGCGAGGCCATGGCATTCGACATGCTGTATGCGACGAGCCGCCGCAACGACGACCCGGGCTCGACACCGCGTCCGTACGATCGTGACCGCGATGGCCTCGTCATCGGCGAGGGCGGCGGCATGCTGGTGCTCGAGGAACTGGAGAGCGCGCGCGCGCGCGGCGCGCGCATCTACGCCGAGGTCGTCGGCTTCGCCACCAACTCGGACGGCTCCCACATCACGCGGCCCGAGGAAGAGACGATGCGGATCGTGATGGAGCTGGCGCTGCGCTCGGCGGGCCTCGAGCCGGCGGCCATCGGCTACGTCAGCGGACACGGCACGGCCACCGAGCACGGCGACATCGCCGAAACGCGCGCCACGTCGGCGCTGTTCGGGCGGCGCATGCCGCTCAGCTCGCAGAAGAGCTACCTCGGTCACACCCTGGGCGCATGTGGCGCCCTCGAGTCGATGTTCTGCATCGAGATGATGCGCTGCGGCTGGTTTGCGCCGACGGTCAACCTCGACAATCCGGACCCGCGCTGCGGCGAACTCGACTACATCGTCGGCGATGGCCGCAACCTGGACGTCGAGTTCGTGATGAACAACAACTTCGCGTTCGGCGGGGTCAACACGTCCCTGGTGTTCCGGCGCTGGTCCGGCTGAGCGCGGCTCATTCCTGGAGGGCAGCCCGCAACTCGGGACGCTCCAGGATCTTGATGAGTCGATCGCGAAACGCCAGTTTCAGCATGTTCTGCGGCGATTGATCGGCCTTCGCGTCCACCACGTCACGTCCCGCGTCGGCGATGCTTGCGACGGCCGCTCCCTGGGCGTCGAACACCTCGAGCTGGTAGCCCCAGTCGAAGTTGAATGCGGTGACCCAGTTCAGGTTGAGGCTTGCGAACCACCGGGTGATCGACAGCACGACCATGCGCTGAGCATTGCGCGATGCCAGTTGTGCGGCCACGTCCTCCCTGGTCGGCCGCCCGGCGTCACCCGTGGCCGTCAGCTGCCAGCCTTCGTCATTGAGGCCGACCACGATTCGATCCTCGAGGGCCTGTGCCAGCGTCTGCTCCTTCTTGGCCTTGTCGCTCACGAACCACGGGTAGACCTGCATGTCCGACGGAATGCCGAACGCGCCGTGCGCCCGACCTATGAAAGTCGGCGGTTTGCCCTCCGCCAGCACGTCACGCTCATCGATGACCGTGAGGACTACTGGGCTCGTCACCTTGTAGGAGAGGTCCGGTGCTTCCTGGTGCAGAGGTATGGGGGTGACGCAGCCGGCAAGCAGCAACAACGTTGCGAGCAGCATGCCGGCCGCAGGCAGTGCGGATCGACGGCGACGGATCCTGTTGGATCTCATGGCCAACTCCTTTAGATTCCTCAACGAGCTGCCAAACCATGCTTTGCCGCTTGTGCAGCGGCCGCAATACGTAGAACCGGAAAGATGCCTCGATTCGCAGCCGGCAATCAAAGCGACGACGCTGGACCCATGAGCCCGGCGCTTGCGAGACTGTTGGCCGAGGAGCGTCCGCTCGTGCGGATGCCCGGGGCGGCGCTGACTGCCGGCGATCTCCGGTCGCTGGCCGCCGGCCTTGCGGCGGCGCTGCCATCCGCCCCGGCCGCGCTCAACCTGTGCGAGCGCCGCGGGAATTTTCTTGCCGGCTTTGTCGCTCTGCTGATGCGCGGCCAGACCTGCCTGTTGCCCCCTTCGCGTGCTCCGGCGGCCCTGGATGAAGTCATGCAGGAGCATCCCGGGTGCTACCGGCTCGATGACGCGGTGGTCGAGCGCTGCCGGGTTGCGGCGGATGTCGCACCGCGCGCACTGCCCGATGTCGCGGCGCAGCGCGTCGTGGTCGTCGGCTACACGTCCGGCAGCACCGGCCGGCCGACAGCCAACCCGAAGACGTGGGCCACTTTCGTCGCCTCGACCCGGTTGAATGCGGCACGCCTGCGGGACGTTCTGGGGGCGGAGCAGCACGACGCGCTGCCGTGGCTCCTGGCCACAGTTCCGCCCCAGCACATGTACGGCATGGAGATGTCGGTGCTGCTGCCGCTGCTCGGCGGCATGGGAATCCACGGCGGTCATCCGTTGTACCCGGCGGATATCGCCGCGGCTCTCGCCGAGCTGCCGGAGCCGCGCATCCTGGTCACGACCCCGGTGCACCTGCGGGCGCTGGTTCAGTCCGGGGTCGAGCTGCCTGCAGTTCGTGCCGTCGTGTCCGCCACCGCCCCGCTGACGCAGGAGATGGCCGAGGCGGTGGAGCGCCGCTTCCAGACCACCGTGCTCGAGTTCTTCGGCTCGACGGAGACCTGCGTGATCGCGTCGCGGCGACCGACACGGGAACTCGCCTGGCACGCTTATCCAGGCGTTGCGCTGCAGCCGCAGGAGGCGGGCACGCGGGTCAGCGCGCCATGGCTCCCGGAGGCTGTCCTGCTGCAGGACGTGCTCGAACTGCGCGACGACGGCTGCTTCATCGTGCGCGGCCGCAACGCGGACATGGTCGAAGTCGGCGGTAAACGGGCTTCGCTCGCTGATCTCACGCGTCGCCTGATGTCGGTGCCGGGCGTCAGGGATGCCATCGTGTTCCAGCCGGAGGCAGCGGGCGGTGCGGCAGTTCAGCGCCTCGCGGCACTGGTCGTCGCGGACGGCGTCACGGACGCGCAGCTGCTCGAGCGACTGGCACCGCTGATGGATCCCGTGTTTCTGCCACGCCCGCTGATGCTCGTTGCGCGACTGCCACGCAACGACGTCGGCAAGCTGCCGCGGGACGAACTGCTCGCTGCGCTGCGGCGCTGAAGCAGGCTGGGGCCCGCGTCGCGGGCCTCAGCAGCGGTGGACGAGTTCTATCTCGATCAGCAGGTCGGAACGGCAGATATCCGCGGCCAGGATCAGGATCGGCACGTCTGGCCCGAGCTGTTCCCGCAATTGGCGTTGCACCAGTCCGGCATCGCGGGCATGCCGGAGATAGACCTTGACCAGGCTGTCCGGACCCAGTCGGGCGGACGCGAATTTCCCGGCAGCCTGTGCCCGGTGCAGCAGCACG
>Ga0079037_100000107_pt1 | contig 28395 bp, 29 predicted proteins | sample Mud3Dept4metaG_FD_71479 | JGI IMG/M metagenome (GOLD analysis project Ga0079037, IMG submission 71479) | Freshwater wetland microbial communities from Ohio, USA, analyzing the effect of biotic and abiotic controls - Mud 3 Core 4 Depth 4 metaG | ecosystem: Environmental > Aquatic > Freshwater >... | reverse complement strand
GGTGTACGGCTGGATCGTATTGTCCAGACAGGTCACGGTGCACGAGGCCCGGTACACATGGCAACCCAACTCTTCGTGACGTGCGGACAACATCGCCGCAGCCAGGACGGCAAAGGCGGAAACCACCAGTATCGGTCCCTCCCTCCTTGCTGCAAGAAGGACCGCTGCGACGAAGGTGAGGAGAGAATCCAGGGGGCGAAAGTACCCACGGGGGTAGACCGCCCCGGATTCCGGGGTGGTGGAGGCGCGGGCGGAAGAGCCATCAGCACGGCGCGAACCGGGCCAGGCTTCTTCGGAAACAATTGGCGTTCCTGGCGATCCGGGGCGCCTCACGGCTGAGCACCTCTGGCAATAGGACAGCGATGGGCCCACTCAGGCGGCACGATGGATGGGTTCCGCCCCTCTTGGGCACCGAACCGGGCCTCAGGCGAAACCTTCCTTTCGACCCTCCGTAAATATGGTCCCGGCGAAAGACCACGGCGGTCTCATGGTGAGCCACCTGCAAGACGGCCGATTCGAGGTCGAGACCCCCTCGGGCAAGAGCAGCGGCGCGCCCCACCGAGCAGCGGGGGGCGAGGGCCCCGCCTCCCGCGCCCGGTGCCAACTCGCCGTGGAACTCCCAGGCCTCATCCGCATGGTACCTTCAGCACGGCGAATCATGATCCGGTGGTCGAGACCCGGCGCGTAGGGAGTTCCTCCGCTCAGTACCGACTCGGGCGGGTCCAGTCAGGCGGTGAGGCTGCTCCACGTCCAAACTCGCGTGCATTGGCGTGTTTTCTTGTAGACTCCGGCGACGACGTGGTTGTGTTGAGTCCGTGATCTTCCTTGAGGCCTGAGTGGTGAGTCCCGTCTGCCCGGCTTAGCCTGCCGGGGCCCCGACCCGATGCCGTCGATCGCGCCATTCCAGGGCATCCGCTACGCGGCCGGGCCGTCCACCTCGAGCTTCCTGGCGCCGCCCTACGACGTCGTCACCCCCGGCCTGCGGGAGAAGCTGGCGGCGCGCAGCCCGTACAACGTGATCCACCTCACCCTCGACGCCCGGCGCCCGAGCGACCGGCCCGGCGACGACCGTTACAGCCGGGCCGCCGCCCGCCTCGGCGAGTGGCTGCAGCGCGGCACGTTGCGACGCGACCCCCGGCCGGCCCTCTACCCGCTCGAGCAGACCTTCGTCGCCCCCGACGGCCGGCAGCGGGTGCGCCGCGCCCTGCTGGCCGCCGTCCGGCTCCACGACTACGCGGAGGGGATCGTCCTGCCCCACGAGCGGACGCTGGCGGCGCCCTTGGCCGATCGGCTCGAGTTGGTGCGGCAGACCCGGGCCAACCTCTCCCCGGTGTTCGCCCTCTACGAGGACGAGCGCAACGAGGCGCTGACGGCGATCTCCGGCGCCTTCGCCGCGGACCCGGTGCAGACCGCCGACACCGACGACGGCGTGCACCACCGCCTGTGGCGGCTGGAGGACCCGGCCATCGTCGAGGCGGTGCGGGGGAAGCTCGCGGACCGGAAGCTCCTCATCGCCGATGGCCACCACCGCTACGGGGCGGCGCTCGGCTACCGCGACGAGCTCGACCGGCAGGACCCCGGCCTGCCGGTCGACGGCGGGCACCGCTGGGTGCTCATGGCCCTGTGCTCGATGGACGACCCGGGCATGGTCATCTACCCGACCCACCGGCTGCTCTCCCGCCTGCCGGGCTTCCGCAGCGCCGACGTGCTGGCGCGGCTCGGCCAGTACTTCACGGTGGAGACCCTCTCCGAGGACATCCGCTGGCCCTCGGGCAGGGCCTGGGCGGTCTCGCGGCTGGGGGAGCACCTCGGCAAGTCGAGCGCCTTCCTCATGGTCACGGCCGACGACCAGAAGGCCCGCATCCTGAAGCTGCGGGAGGAGGCGGACCTCGCCGGCATGCCGCTGCCCGCCAGCGAGAACCTGCGGGCGCTCGACGTCACCGTCCTCCACGGGGTGGTCTTCCAGGGCCTGCTGGGGATGTCGCCCGAGTCGCAGCAGCAGCAGGAGAACCTCGAGTACGTGAAGGACGCAGGAGAGGCGGTCACCCGCACCCTGGCCGGGGACTGCCAGGCGGCCTTCCTCCTCAACCCGACGCCCATGTGGCAGGTGCAGGCCGTCGCCGAGTCGGGCGAGACCATGCCCCAGAAGAGCACCTGGTTGCACCCCAAGATCCCGGCCGGGCTGGTGATCCGCGCGATCGACCCGCGGGGGCCGCCCTAGCCCGGCGGGCGCAGGGGAACGCGCCGTGAGCCGCGGTGGCCGCCTGCTGGCCCTGCTCGTCGGGCTGAACCTCGTCAACTACCTGGACCGCTACGTCCCGGCCGCGGTCCTGCCCCTCATCGAGAAGGAGCTGGGCCTTTCGCACGCGCGGGCCGGGCTGCTCGGCACCGCCTTCGTCCTGGTGTACGCGCTCGCCTCGCCGCTGGCCGGCTGGCTCGGCGACCGCGGCTCGCGCACCCGACTGGCGGCCGCGAGCGCGCTCGGGTTCGGCCTCGCCTGCCTCGGGTCCGGGCTGGCACCCGGCTTCGCCCTGCTGCTCCTGACCCGGGCGCTCACCGGGATCGGGGAAGCCGGGTTCGTCACCGTCACGCCGTCGCTGGTCTCGGACCTCTACCCCCGCGAGCGCCGCGGCTGGGCGCTCTCGCTCTTCTACACCGCCATGCCGGTGGGGAGCGCGCTCGGCTACCTGGTGGGGGGATGGGTGGGAGCCCGCGTCGGATGGCGCACGGCCTTCTTCGTCGCCGCCGCCCCGGCGCTCCTCCTCGGGGTCGTGATGCTGTTCGCCCGGGAGCCGCGCCGCGGCGCCCAAGACGCTCCGGCCGAGGCGGCCGCGCCGGCCCGGTTCGGGGACCTCCTGCGCAAGCGCTCCTTCCTCGCCAACAACGTCGGCCAGATCCTCCTCACCTTCGGCCTCGGAGGTATCGCCTTCTGGATGCCGAGCTACCTGCACGAGGTGCGCGGCCTCCCGCTCGACCGCGCCGGCGCCTTCTTCGGGGGCGTGCTGGCCGCCGGAGGCTTCGCCGGGACGCTGGCGGGAGGGGCCGCCTCCGCCTGGCTGGCCAGGCGCCACCGCGGCTCGGACTTCCTGGTGGCGGGGGCCGGCATGAGCCTGGCGACGCCGTTCGCGGCGGTCGCGGTTCTCGCCCCCTGGCCCTGGGTGTACTGGAGCGCGCTGTTCGCGGCGGTGGCCTGCACCTTCGCCAACACCGGTCCACTCAACGCCGCCATCGTCAACGTGGTCCCGGCGGGGCTCCGTGCCACCGCCATCGCCTGGAACGTCCTCCTCATCCACCTCTTCGGCGACGCCCTCTCTCCCTACCTCCTCGGGCTCATCGGCGACCGGGCCGGCCTCCGGGCGGCGGTGCTGGCGGCATCGGTGGCGCTCCTCGCCGGGGGGCTGTGGCTCCTCGCCACCGCCGGCCTGCTGGCGAGGGACCTCGGCCCCGGCGGCGCCGGCCCCGGCGACGCCTAGGCCGCAACCGCGCGTCAGGACGAGGTTTCCTGGCGGGGGCGGGCCTCTTTCCCGGCGGAGCCGTTTGCGCTAGAACCCCGCCATGCCATTCCCCCAGGAACGCCCGCGCCGCATGCGCCGCACCGAGGCGCTGCGGGCGCTCGTCCGCGAGACGAGCCTCGCCCCGGACGACCTCGTCTGGCCGCTCTTCGCCGTTCCTGGCCAGAAGGTCCGCAATCCGGTGAAGAGCATGCCCGGCGTGTTCCAGCTCTCGGTGGACGAGCTGGTGGCGGAGGCCCAGGCCGGCCACGAGGTGGGGGTGCGGTCGGTGATCCTGTTCGGTGTCCCCGAGCACAAGGACTCCACCGGGAGCGATGCCTACGCCGAGGGCGGCATCATCCCGCGGGCGGTCCGCGCGCTGAAGGACAAGCTGCCCGACCTGGTGGTGATGACCGACGTCTGCATGTGCGAGTACACCGACCACGGGCACTGCGGCGTGCTCCAGCCGGCGCGGGTCGGGCGCCCCGGGCAGGACCTGGTGGTCGACAACGACGCCACCCTGGCGCTGCTCGCCCGGGAGGCGGTGGCGCACGCCCGGGCCGGCGCCGACGTGGTCGCGCCGAGCGACATGATGGACGGGCGGGTGGCCGCCATCCGCCGGGGGCTCGACGAGGCGGGCCTCTCCGACGTGCCCATCCTCTCCTACGCCGCCAAGTACGCCGGGGCGTTCTACGGACCCTTCCGCGATGCCGCCGAGAGCGCCCCGCGGGAAGGTGCCGGCATCCCCAGGGACCGCAAGGGATACCAGATGGACCCCGCCAACGCCCGGGAGGCGCTGCGCGAGGTGGCCCTCGACATCGCCGAGGGCGCCGACATGGTGATGGTCAAGCCGGCGGTGCCCTACCTCGACATCGTGCGGATGCTGCGGGACCGCTTCGAGGTCCCGCTGGCCGCCTACCACGTGTCCGGCGAGTACGCGATGATCAAGGCGGCGGCCCAGGCCGGGTGGGTCGACGAGGAGCGGGTGATGCTGGAGACGCTGCTCTGCATCCGCCGCGCCGGAGCCGACTTCGTGTTGACCTACCACGCGCGGGACGCGGCCCGGCTGCTCACCGGAGGGCGGCGGTGAACTCCACCCGCGAGACGCTCTACAAGGTCGTGGAGGTCTCGCCGGTCACGGAGGAGTCGCTGCAGTCGGCCCTGAACGATCGCGCCCGCGAGGGCTGGGGCTTCGAGTCGATCCACTTCGTCATGCGCGAGGGATCGCACCGTCCGTCGATGGCCTACCTGTTCTTCGCGCGGAACGGGTCGGTCGGGGGGTGATGGCGATGCGCGAGGCCCGCCGCGAGGGATCTCCCTACCCCAAGGCCGACCTGACCCTGCGCGGCCTGGCCCGCGCGGTGGACTTCGTCATCGCCTTCGCGCTGGCGCAGGCCGGACACGAGGTGGGGCCGGTGCTGGCCGTGCTCTACCTGCTCCTGGCCGACGGCTTCATGCACGGCCAGTCCGTCGGCAAGCGCCTCTTCGGGGTGCGGACGATGGTGATCCCGCGGCGCGTCCCGGCCGGCTACCGGGAGTCGATCCTGCGCAACGCGCCCTTCGCCCTGGTGGCGCTCTTCTACGTGGTGCCCCTCGGCTGGCTGCTGCTGCTGGTGGGCGGCATCCCCATCGTCGGCTTCGAGTCCTGGATGGTGGTGACCGACCGGCTGGGCATCCGCATCGGGGACATCTTCGGCGACACCCAGGTGGTGGACGGGAAGGTGGTCACCAAGATCGAGGTGGTGGCCACCCACGCCATCCCGGGTGTCTCGGCGCCGCCGGGGTCGAGCGCCGCGGCCGGAAGCATAAGGGCGGGCGCGCCGGCGCGCGCGGCGGCCTGAAGGCGCGGGGCCGCCGGCCCGGCCGCGCGGGCGCTGCCCTGGTCGACCCCGGCGTGCTATAGGGGTGCGTCCCAGGAATCGGATCCGCGACGGGAGAGGAGCTTCCATGGCTCGTTCCAAGAGCAAGCACATGAGGATGATCAGCAAGCGCCGGCAGCGCTGGAAGCGCCGCCTCAAGACCAAGAAGGCCGCCAAGAAGGCGGCCGGCGCGAAGAAGTAGGCCGAACCTCGCCCGGGGCGGGAGCGTGCCGGTTTCCCCGCGCGAGCGGCGGTCGCGCCGGGCCATCGCCGCCGCGCTCGAGGCCATCGAGGCGGTGGGCCAGGGTCGGCCGCTGCGGCTCGCCCTCTCGGCGGCGCTGCGGGGGCGACCGGACCTCGGCCCCAAGGAGCGCCGCCACGCCGCCCGCGCGGTCCGGGAGGTGGCGCGCTGGCTCCGGCTCTGCGACGCGGCGCTGGGCCTGGCGCGCGCCCCGGCCGCCATCGCCGCCGACCGGGCCCTGCTGCGCTACCTCGCCTGGCGGGTCTCGGTGGAGGGCGAGGGTCCGACGGCCGCGGTGCGCGATCTCCGACTGCCCGGGCCGCGCCGCCCTCGCGCCCTCTCCGACGCGGATCTCACGCGGGTGTCCGAGGCCCTGCCGGTGCGCGGTCCGGAGGGAGGTCTGCGGTGGCGGTCGGACGGCGCTCCGGTCGCGCCGCCGCGCGACCCGCTGGTGGCGATGGCGCTGCGGCAGAGCGTGCCCGACGCGCTGGCGCGCCGTCTCCTCCTGTCGCTGGGGCCCGAGGAGGCGGAGGCCTGCCTCTCCGCCCTGAACCGCGATCCGCGCCTGACGCTCCGGGTGAACCGCGGCCGGGCGGCGAGGGAGGAGGTGCTGGCCGGCCTGGTGGCGGCCGGCCTCCGGGCCGACCGCGGCGAGGGCCCGGACGCGGTGGTGGTGGAGGACCGCGCCGGCCTCTTCGACTCGGATCCCTTCCGCCGCGGGCTGCTGGAGGTGCAGGACGAGGGGAGCCAGGCGGTGGTGGAGCTCTGCCGCCCGCGACCGGGCCAGCGCTGGCTGGACCTGTGCGCCGGCAGCGGAGGGAAGGCCCTGGGCCTCGCCGCGCTGGGAGCGCGGGTGACGGCCTGGGACGCCAGCGCGGCCAGGCTGGCCGAGCTGCCGCGCCGGGCGCGCCGCGCCGGGCTCCGCATCGAGGTGGCGGACGGCCCGCCCGGGGGCGAGTTCGACGGCGTCCTGGTGGACGCGCCCTGCAGTGGGTCGGGGGCGCTGCAGCGGGAGCCCGACGCCCGCTGGCGCATCGACGACCACGCCGTCTCCGCCTTCGCCGCCGGACAGCGCACCATCCTGGACCGGGCCGCAGGGATGGTCGCCCCCGGAGGGGCGCTGGTCTACGCCACCTGCTCGCTCTTCCGGGAGGAGGGCGAGGAGGTGGTCGAGGCCTTCCTGCGCTCCCGGCCGGGCTTCCGCCTGGAGGAGGCCTCGCGCCGCTGGCCCCACCGCTCCCCCGGAGCCGGCTTCTACCTGGCCCGGATGCGCCGCGAACTGCGAACTTGACGCGGGGCGCCGAGGCGCGTTAATGACTCCCCTCCCTCGGGGCGCCTCCGCGCCCGGGGGGGTGCTCGGTGCAACTCGGCAAGCTCCTTCATGATGTGCGGGACCGCGTGGTCCGCGGATCCCAGCTTGGAAAGCGAAAGCTGGACGCGGCGTTCCTCCGCCGCGAGCTGGACGTGAAGCTGCACGAGCTGGGAACGAGGTACCGCGAGCTGGCGAAGGACGGACGGGTGGCGGTTCCGGAGGTGCTGGAAGGGCTGGTCGGCGAGGTGAAGGCGCTGGAGCGCAGGCTGGAAGACGAGAAGCAGGAGGTCGCCAGGCTCGAGCTGGAGCGCTCGAGCGAGACCTGAAGAGCGAATCTCAAGGGCCCGTGGCGCAGCTGGGAGCGCGCCTGAATGGCATTCAGGAGGTCACCGGTTCGATCCCGGTCGGGTCCACCAACTCCGGATGATGCAGATGCGAGGGGTCGGCACTGGCCGGCCCCTCGCGCTTTTCCCCGGCGCCGCCGTCATCGCCCGCCGCCGGCCCGGTCGAGCGCGCGCTCCAGGCTCGCGAGAAGCTCTGCGGCGCAGTCGCCGGCCCGCTTCTCGATGGCGCGCCGGTAGCGCGCGCCGCCATTGGCCAGGAGCTCGGCCGGCCAGGCCGGCTCCCCCTCCACGGCAGGGGGAAAGACCCCCCCGCACCCGTCGCGCCACAGCACCCTTCCACCCGCGGCGTCGACCAGCGAGGCGCGCGCGGTGAACCAGGGCTGGTAGGAGTGGAAGCAGCCGACCAGCACCCAGCGCGGAGCCGCGAAGATCAGAACCGGTCCCGGTCCGAAGCGCGCGGCGAGCCCGCTCGAGGCGCCTTCCGCCGCCTGCACGCTCTCCGCGAGGGGGAGGCGGCTCCCACCGGCCCGCGACCGGGCGAGGAAGGCCTCGGCGGTGGCGCGGGCAGGGTCCAGCGGCGGAGGTCGCAGGCCGGCCGTGAACCAGTCCTCGAAGTTCCGCCAGGAGGTATCGGCCAGCCGCAGCCCCGGGATCCCGCTCGGGCCCGCGTCGCGCCCGCGCGGCTCCCAGGTCACGGGGACGGCTCGGAGATCGGGTACCCCGAGGGAGGAGCCCGGGTAGCTCCACACGCGCTCCCCTTCGTCGTTCGGGCAGTCCACCCACGGGTCGTCCGCCGGCAGGTAGGCCACCGGGATCCGCGCGCCCGCGCCGAGGACGCTGCGGTCGGCGGGAGCGAGCGCGACCGTGCCGGAGCATGCGGCGCCCGCAAGGGCAACGACCAGGAGGATGGCGGCTCGGACCTTCACGGGCCATGCGCGCGATGCGCGTCGAGTCGACCATAAGCGCCCGGGGCGCCGCCGCCTAGCCCTCTTGGGTGCCTCGGCGATGGTTCAGGGGCCGGGCCGGCGATCCGCGGCGACGATGCTCTGCCTGCCCAACTCGAGGAGGAAGCGGCTGCTGGTGTCGCTCTTGCGGAGCCGGCGGAAGACCTGCAAACGGAGGGCGAGCTCGTTCATGGCGCGGCCTGCGGGGCGCACCGACGTCCATGCGATTCCCATCGAAGGCGACAGGGCCGCGCCCGGCGCGTGCTACAAGAGGAGGAGGCCCGCGGCCCCGGGCGCCCGCCGGGCCCGATCGGCCGCGGCGCAGGAGGGAGGCGCGCTCGGGTGGCATCCGACCTACCGCCGCGGCGATCCGCTTCCGGCCCGTCGGCCGCGGGTCGCCCGCCGGCCCGGCGGCCCGGGCTCGCCCGCGGGCGCCTCGCCGCGATCGGGCTGGCGGCGCTCCTCCTCGCCGGCGCGGCCCTGTTCGCGGCTCGAAGGGCCCGACCGCCCGGCAGCGCCGCGCCGGCCCCCGCCGAGGCGCCGGCCGCGCCGGCTCAGCCAGCCGAGGGCCTCGCGCCCGCGACGGTGGCCGCCCGGGTGGCGGCCGCGAGCGCGCTCGCCGGCTGCGGGGAGCAGGCGGGCAGGGCCTTCTTCGTCGGCCCGGAGGAGGCGGTGGCGGACGTCGCCTGCCGGGCAGGGGAGGCGCAGCTCCTCCTCGCGGACGGCCGCGACCTTCTCGGCAAGGTGACCTGGCGGGATGCTCTCGCCGGCCTCTCGATCCTGGAGGTCCCGGGGGCCGCCGCCCCGCACCTGCCGATCGGCTCGGCGGCCGGCCTCGCTGCCGGGGAGCCGGTCTTCCTCGTCGCGGAGGACGGGCCGGGGATGGCCATCGCCGAGAGCCGGGCCAGCGGCGTCTGGCAGGTCGACCTGGGCCTCGCCTACCTGGCGGCCGCGCCCGGCGGCGCGTCGCCGGGCGGCGGTGCGTTGGTCCTCGACCGCGCCGGCCGGCTGGCAGCCGTCACCTCCGCCGACCCCGCCGGTCCCGGGCCGGCGCTGGCGCTGCCGGTCGAGTACCTGGCTCCGCACCTCCGGGGCGCCGGTCCGGTTCCCGGGGATCCCGCGCGATGGCAGGCGATCCGCTCGCGCGCCGCCGAGGAGGGTCGGCGGGAGCTGGAGTCGGTGGAGGCGAGCCTGGCCCGGCCTCGTCTCCTCCAGGTGGAGGTGGCCGGTCCGGATCGGCTGTCGGGCCTCCTGCTCCGGGCGCGGCCGAAGGCGCCGGTCGCGGAGCGTCTGCGCCTCGTCGTCCGGGACGGCGCCCGCCTGGCCTGCACCGCCGAGGCGGCGCCGCGTTCCTGGACCCCGCTCGCCGAGGCCCTGCCCGGGCTCGGGACCGCTGGCCCGTGGATCCGCCAGGCGCGATGGGCCGTCGAGCGTGGCCGGGCCGGCGACCTGCAGGTGGGCGAGGCTGCGATCGACCTGTCCGGATGCGACCTGGACGCCGCCGGCCCCGGGGCGGTCGTGGCGGTGGAGGGGAGCGAGGGAGTGGCGCCCGCGGTGGCGCTGCCGAGGGCGGCCCTGCTGGAGGAGCGCGCCCGGGTGGAGGAGCGGTCCCGGCTCGGGGAGGAGGCGCGGCGCTCCGAGGAGGAGGTGCGGCAGCAGAGGGAGCAGGACGAGGCCGACCTGCAGGAGGCGGAGCGGAGGTGGCGGGAGGCGTTCGGAAGCGCCGAGGCCCGCGTGGAGGAGCAGCGGGAGCGGCTCGGCGCGCTTCGGGAGCAGGAGCGCAAGGCCACCATCGAGTCCCAGTGGTACCAGCTCGGCCGGATCCAGCAGCAGATCCCGGCGGCCGAGCGGAGCCTGCGCCGGGCCGAGGAGGAGCTGGAGGAGCTCGACCGCCAGGCTTCGCGCCTCGCGGTCCCGCGGACCTGGCGCCAGCCGCCCTCCCGTTGACGCGGCCGGGACGAGCGGATAATGGTGCTTCCGGTGACTGCGGGGAAAGGCCGCGTCCTCCTGGTGGACGACGACGCCGATGCGCGCGAGGCGGTCTCCGAGGAGCTCGCCGCGCGCGGCTACGAGGTGGTGCCGGCCGGGGGAGGCGAGGAGGCGCTGAGCCTGCTCGCCGCGGGGCCTGCCCCGTGCGTGGTGCTGGTCGACCTGCTCATGCCGAGCATGGACGGCGCCGAGTTCCTCGCCCGAATGCGACAGGATCCCCGTCTGGCCGGTCTCCCGGTGGTGGTGCTCACCGGGATCGCCTCCTCCCGCCTGAAGCGGCTGCTCGACGCGAAGGCCTGCTTCGTGAAGCCCTTCGACACCGGCGACCTGTGCCGGGAGATCGACCGCATCTGCGCGGCTCGGTCCAGGCCCTGACCACGTCGTTTTCCTTTGCCGGCGGGGCCGGGCCGGCGGCATAGATCCGGCATGACCCGCCGCGGCGAGCTGCTGCTGCTCGTTCCCACCCGGAGCTACCGCACCGAGGACTTTCGCGCCGCCGCCCGCCGGCTGGGCGTGCCGCTCCTACTCGGCAGCGACCGCTGCCACCGCATCGAGGAGGCCTTCGGGGAGCAGGAAGATCTCCTGTCGCTCGACTACCGCCGGCCGGAGCGGGCCGCCGAGGAGATCGTCCGCGCCGCCCGGCGACGCCCCATCGCCGGAGTGGTCCCGGTCGACGAGGGCACGGCGCTCATCGCCGCCCTGGCGGCCGAACGGCTGGGTCTGCCCCACAACCCGCCCGATGCGGCCCGCCGTGCCGCCAACAAGCACTCCATGCGGGTGGCCCTGCGGGAGGCCGGGGTCCCGGTCCCGCGCTTCTGGCTCTTCGATCTCGAGCCCGGGCCGGAGCCGGCGGCGGCTCGAGTCTCCTACCCGTGCGTGCTGAAGCCGCTCCTGCTCTCGGCCAGCCGCGGCGTGATGCGGGCCGACGACCCGGCCTCCTTCGCGGTGGCCTGGCGCCGGCTCGAGCCGATCCTGGCCGAGGCCCGGGCCGAGCGGCGACCGGGGGACGAGCGGGCGGCGCGCCAGGTCCTGGTCGAGGCCTTCGTCCCCGGCGACGAGGTGGCGCTGGAGGGGCTCCTGCGCGGCGGGTCGCTGGAGGTGCTGGCACTGTTCGACAAGCCCGACCCCCTCGACGGGCCCTTCTTCGAGGAGACCATCTACGTCACCCCCTCGCGCCACCCGGCGCCGCTCCAGGAGGAGACTCGGCGGGTGACCGACGCGGCGGCGCGGGCGCTGGGGCTCGCCGAGGGGCCGCTCCACGCCGAGCTTCGGCTCTCGCCGAGCGGGCCGGTGGTGCTGGAGGTGGCGGCGCGCACCATCGGCGGCCTGTGCGCCCGGGCGCTCCGGTTCGGCGCCGGCCTGTCGCTGGAGGAGGTGGTGGTGGCCCACGCCATGGGCCTCCCGACCTCGGCGCTCGCCCGGGAGCGCCGGGCCTCGGGGGTGATGATGATTCCCATCCCGCGCCGCGGGATCCTCCACGGCGTGGCGGGCCTCGCGGAGGCCCGGGCCGTGCCCGGCGTCGAGGACGTGGCGATCACCGCGCCGTCGGGCCGCGAGGTGGTCCCGCTCCCGGAGGGGGGCGCGTACCTCGGGTTCCTCTTCGCCCGCGCCGAGCGCCCGGAGGAGGTCGAGGCGGCGCTGCGCGCCGCCCACGCCCGGCTCCGCTTCGACATCAGACCCGCTCTGCCGGTGGCCTGAGCCGCACCGGGGGCTTCGGAGAAGCACGGGTCCCGGAAGGCGAGGTGCGCGGGGTGCGAGTCGTCCCGGCAGCGGTTAGATCTCTCAGGCTGGCGCGGCTGCTGGCCGCAGGGCGCCGGAGGGGCGAGCATGGCCGAGGAGCCCTTGGTGAAGGATGTCTGGGCCATAGGCGCCGGGTACGAGGCGTACGTCGGCCGCTGGAGCCGGCTCGTGGCCCGCGAGTTCGTGAGCTGGCTCCGCGCGCCGCCGCGGGGCCGCTGGCTGGACGTCGGATGCGGCACGGGCGCGCTCTCCGAGGCCATCGTCCGCCACGGGGAGCCGGCGACGGTTCTGGGAGTCGATCGCTCCGAGGGCTTCGTGGCGCACGCCCGCGCCCGCGCGATCGGCGCTCGCACGGTGTTCCAGGTTGGCGATGCGCAGGCGCTTCCGGTCCCGGAAGGGTCCTTCGACGCCGTGGTCTCGGGTCTGGTGCTCAACTTCATACCGGACCCGGCGAGGATGGTGGCCGAGATGGCGCGCGCGGGCCGGCCGGGGAGCGCCATCGCGCTGTATGTGTGGGACTACGCCGACGGCATGGAGTTCATCCGCCGCTTCTGGGACGCGGCGAAGGCGCTCGACCCGGCGGCGGCGGAGCTGGACGAGGCCGTCCGCTTTCCGCTCTGCGCGCCGACGCCCCTGGAGGCGTTGTTCGCCGCGGTGGGCCTGTCCGGTGTCGCGACGCGTCCGGTCGACGTCCCTACGCGGTTCCGCGACTTCGACGACTACTGGTCTCCCTTCCTGGGAGGACAGGGCCCCGCGCCGACCTACGCCATGTCGCTGCCCGAGGATCGGCGCGCCGTCCTGCGCGAAGCCGTCCGCAGCGCGCTGCCGGCCGCGGCCGACGGCTCCATCTCGCTCACGGCGCGCGCCTGGGCGGTGCGGGGAACCAGGTGGAGCTCGGCGGCGCGGCCTTGACCGCGCCGCCGGAGCCAGGGGCGGCTTCGACGCCCGCCCCGCGCGGGCGGCTCCGGGAGCCGCCTCAGGCGCCCTGCAGAGGGGCCAACTGCCCCTCGGTGGGCTCCGCTCAGCAGAACCAGGACTCGGTGAGCCGGGGCGCGCGGCGGCCATCGTCGGGGCGCACCACGTGCACGTGGTCCCGGCCGGCCGCGGCGAGCGCCAGCGCCTCCACCTCGGCGATCAGGGCCGCCGGGTCCGCCCGGCGGGCCACCCCGGCCTCGACGGCGGCGGCCACCTTCCTCTGCAGCCGGTCCATGCGCGGGTCGGGGTGCGACCAGCGCCAGGTGAGCGCCGCCTCGTCGAGCTCCTCGAGCCCCGGGATCGGATCGGCCGGGGCCGGGGCGCCCGGCCGGCGGGGACCCGCCTCGAGGAGGAGCGACCCCGGGGGTACGAGCAGCCGGATGGAGAGCTGGACCGGGTCCAGCAGCGGCAGCCAGCCGCGCGCTCGGAACACCTCGAGCAGCTCCAGGTAGTCCTCCAGCGTGGACCAGGGGGTGAAGGGGACCAGGGTGGGCCGAAGCGCCAGGCCGGCCCCGGCGCACACCTCGAAGGCGCGGAACGCGTCGGCCCGGGTGTGGCCCTTGTCGAGGCGGGAGAGGACCTCGTCGGAGAGCGACTCCACCGCCGAGGTGACGAAGACGGCCCCGGCGGCCGATAGCTCCGCCACCGCCTCCGGCCGCCGCGTCAGGTGCTCCACCTTGGCGGTGAAGTCGAAGGTGACGCCGGGGAAGCGCTCCCGCAGCGCCCGGGCGACGCGCAGGGCGTGGCCCGGCCCGTTGAGGAAGTCGGGGTCGCCGAAGGTGAGGTGGGTCGCGCCGGCCGCCACCTGCTGGGCGACGTCGGACAGCACCGTCTCCAGCGGAATCGCGAAGAAGCGCCCCCGGTAGATGGGGGGGATCGGGCAGTGGCGGCACCAGTGCAGGCAGCCCCGGGACGCCTCGGTGTACCCGGCGATGCGCTCCGCCCCGGCGGCGTCGACCAGGCGGGCGTAGCGGGCGGGCGGGGGAAGCCCGCGCCGGCTGGGCACCGGGAAGTCGAGCCGGACGCGGCTGGCGGTGCCGCCGCCCTGGAGGAAACGGCCGAGGTCGCCGCCCGACTCCAGCGCCTGCGCCAGGGCCACCAGCTCCTCCTCGCACTCGCCCCCCAGGATGGCCACCGGGGCGGCGGAGGCGAGGTGGCGGGCGTTCAGCGGGGCGTACAGCCCGTGGAAGCAGAGGGCGGCGCCGGGGTTCAGGGCGCGGATGCGGCGCGCCGCTCCGAGCCCCAGCCGCAGCGCGGTGTGCATGGGGACCGACAGGGCGATGAGCCGGGCGCGCCGGACCCGGTCCTCGTCGAAGGGCTCGACCGCCAGGTCCAGCGCGGCGGGGCGGTAGCCGGCCCTCTCGAGGAACGCCGCCGTCAGGGCGATCCCGTGCGGCGCGTGTCCCAGCTCGTAGGTGGAGACGAGGAGGATCTCTCCCTCGCCGCGCATCCGGCGTCAGCCCTTGGACGGCGGAGGGACGAAGTCGGGCGGGAGCTGGGCGCCCGCGCCGAAGAAGAACTGCTCGGCCTGCTCGAAGAGGACCTGGTTGGTCCTCGGATCCGCCGGCGAGAGGCGGAACTCGTTCATGACCATCTTGAAGTGCTCGAGCCACATCTTCCAGGCCTCCTGGGAGATGTTCTCGTAGATCCGCTGCCCGAGCTCGTTCGGGAAGGGCTTGAAGGTCATGCCGGGCAGCTCCCGCCCGAGCTTCTTGCAATGCACCATCCTCGCCATCGCGCGCTCTCTCCTCGGCTGGGTGTGTCGGGAAACATATGCCATCCCGTCCCGCGGTGCACGGGAGGGACCGGCCGGAGCGGCGATCGGCCGCGCCAGCGCGGCGCGGGTGCTCCGCCCGCGGCGAGCCCCCAGGTGGAAGGGCTAGGAGAGCAGGGAGGTGGGCGACACCGCCAGCGCCTTGGCGAGCGCCTCCAGCGTGTCGAGGGGCGGGGCGCGCTGGCCGCGCTCCAGCATGGAGATGTACGAGACCGAGAGGCCGGCCTTCGCGGCCAGGGTTTCCTGGGAGAGCCGCCGCCGGAGACGCTCCGACCGAAGGTTCGTCGAGAAACGGTCAGCCAGAGAGGCCATCATCGATCTCCTGCCGTGTTTTCGGGCGCTTGAGGATGATTTGCGGTATCCGCCACGACGCGTGGCGGATTCCGCCACGCGTGGGGACTTGTAGCACCTCCAACCAAGGAGGTCTAGTTCCTGGTCCGGGCTTCTTGGCGCGGCTCGACGGGAAGGGCACGTCGTAGCGCCGCAGCAGTCGCCGCAGGGCGAAGTAGGACATCCCCAGCCGCGCGGCCAGGCCCTGGGGATCGCCGTCGAAGAGGCGGGTCGAGGAGACCAGGTAGCGCCGGACGGCCTCGTTGAACGGGATGACCGCCTCCGGGGTGGCCGGCGGCCGCAGCCCCGGCAGCGAGGTTCCGGGCCCCAGGGTCCCGGAGAGGTCGGAGAGGCGCTTGCGGGCCTGCTCCACCTCGGCCTCGTTCTGCTCGATGAGCCGCGTCAGCCGGCGGCGGTCGATGGCGAGGTCGATGGCGTGCTCGAAGCTGTCGAGCTCGCTGTACTCGTGGAAGTGGTCGGCCCCGGCCATCACCGCCGCCACCGCCTCCGACGGAGGCGCACCAGCAGTGAAGGCGAGGATGGCGATGTCCGGGCGGCGCGAGCGGAGCTCCTGGATGACCTCGATTCCGTTGCGGCGCGGCATCACCAGGTCCAGGGCCACCACCGAGACGTCGGGGGTGACCTTCTGCAGCGCCTCCTCCCCGTCGCGCACCGGGATCACCCGGAAGCGCGGGTAGCGTCCCAGCACCGTGGCCCGGGCCCGCCCTGCCGATCGGGAGAGCCGCTCCACCAGGCTCTGCAGGTGCAGCGGCTCGTCGTCGGCGATGACCAGGACGTGGTCGCACTCCTCGGGGCGGTCCCAGTCCGGCGCGGCCATGACGGCGCCAGTCTACCGCACTCTCCGTCGGACGCCTCATCCGCGCCCGGGCGGGCGCAGCAGGATCGCCTCGACGCGGGCTCCGCGCCGCAGGCGGGCCGCCCGCGCCGGCAGGACGGCCAGCGCGTCCACGTCGACCATCGAGGACAGGTGCCCGCTCTGCTGGGTCGGCAGGGGATCGAGCCACAGTCCGTCCCCGACCCGCCGCGCCCGCGCCCGCAGGAAGGTGGTGAGGCCGGCCGGCTTCACCTGGGCCGAGGAGAGGCGCGCCGGCAGCACCGGCCGGGAGGGCCCGTCGAGGCCCTGCAGGGCCCTCAGCGCCGGCCGGACGAACAGCTCGAAGGTGACGAGCGCGCTCGCCGGGTTTCCGGGGAGGCCGAAGACCGCGGTGGAGCCCCAGCGCCCGAAGGCCAGCGGCTTGCCGGGCCGCATGGCCACCCGCCAGAAGTCGATGCGCGTACCGGCCGCCGCCAGGGCCGTCCGCACCAGGTCCTTCTCCCCCACCGAGACGCCGCCGGTGGTGACGAGGACGTCGCAGCCCCGCGCGCCGGCGAGCGCCGCCCGCAGCGCGGCCCGGTCGTCCCGGGCCAGGGCCAGGAGCGAGGGCACGGCGCCCGCCTCGGCGCAGGCCGCCGCCAGGGCGTGGCTGTTCGAGTCGAGAATCTCACCCGGCGCCGGCGAGCGATCGATCGGCACCAGCTCGTTGCCGGTCGGGAGCAGCGCCACCCGCGGCCGCCGGTGCACCGCCAGCTCGGTCCGGCCCAGCGCCGCGGCCAGCCCGATGGCGCCCGCGTCGACGGCGGAGCCGCGCCGCAGCGCCACCGCGCCCTCCCGCACGTCCGCCCCGGCCGGGCGGACGAAGCGGCCCCGGACCGCGGCCCGGCGGAAGCGGGCGTGGGCGCCGGCGCGCTCCACCTCCTCCTCCATCTCCACCGCGTCGGCCCCGAAGGGGAGGGGCGCCCCGGTGAAGACCCGGCAGCAGGTGCCGGGCGGAAGGGCCGCGCCGGGGGGATCGCCGGCGAAGACCTCGAAGGCCACCTGGAGCCGGGAGCCGGCGCGACGGGCGTCGGCGGCGCGCAGCGCGTACCCGTCCATCTGGGAGTTGTCGAACGGAGGGAGCGGCCGGGGAGCGACCAGGTCCTCGGCGAGGGCCCGTCCGAGCGCCTCGCGCAGCGGGACCCGCTCCAGCGGCAGCGGGGCGAGGTCGGCGATCCGCTCCAGGATGCGCCGCAGGGCTCCTTCGGGATCGAGCACGATCCGCTTTTAGGCCCGCGCGGCGCCGCTTGGCAAGTCGGCGCGGCGGGCGTTTGCGCTCGACCCCACCCGGTGCGCGTGCCAACATGGCGGCGATGGCGCGACGTCCCCCTTCTGCCGAGAGCCGACGCGAATCCCTGCTGCGCGCGCTGGCCGGAGCCGGGGGGCGACCGGTCTCCGCCGGCGACCTCCTCCAGCGCGCCCGCCTCCACCCCGGCGAGCGAAGCGCCGTCGAGCAGGCCCTGCGGGACCTGGTGAAGGAGGGGCGCCTGCGCCGCGAGGGGAAACGGTTCGCCGTGGCGACGCCGGCCGAGGCCGGCGCCGGAGCGCCCGCCTCGCGGGCCACCCGCCGGCCCTCCCTGGGCGGCCGGGGGATCGTGGGAACGCTGTCGCGCCACCGGGAGGGATTCGGGTTCGTGTCCCGCCTCGACCGGCGCGGCGACGACGTCTTCGTGCCGGCGGAGGAGGCGGCCAAGGCCGTCCACGGCGACCTGGTGCGCATCGAGGTCGTCCCGGCGGCGCGGGGCCGGACCGCCGGCCGGATCGTGGAGGTCATCGAGCGCCGCCGCCGCATGCTGGTCGGCACCTACCACTCCCGCGGCCGTTCGAGCTTCGTGGTCCCGGCCGACCGGGACCTGGAAGGCTACGTCCCGGTCCGCGAAACGCGGCTGGCCCGCGACGGAGAGGCGGTGAAGGTCCGGCTCGAGCCGGGGACGGGGCGGCTCGAGGGACAGGTGGTGGAGCGCCTGGGCGAGCCGGGCGAGCCGGCCGTGGAGGTGCTGCGCATCGCGTACGCCCGCGGCTTCTCCGACGTCTTCCCCGACGACGTGCTGGCCGAGGCCGCGGCGCTGCCGGACCGGGTGCGCGCCGAGGACTGGGAGGGGCGCCGCGACCTGACCGGGCTGCGGCTGGTCACCATCGACGGGGAGGATGCGCGCGACTTCGACGACGCCGTCTGGGTGGAGCGGCTCGACGGCCACGGGCGGGAGCGCGGCGGCTACCGGCTGGTGGTGGCCATCGCCGACGTCTCCCACTACGTCCGCCAGGGGACGCCCCTCGACGCCGAGGCGCTGCGGCGGGGCACCAGCGCCTACTTCCCCATGCAGGTGCTCCCCATGCTGCCGGAGCGCCTCTCCAACGGCATCTGCTCGCTCAACCCGGAGGTGGAGCGCCTTTGCGTGGTGGCCGACATGCGCATCGACGGGCACGGCCACCCGTTCTCGGCCGAGGTCTACCCGGCGGTCATGCGCAGCGCGGCCCGGTGCACCTACAACGAGGTGGCGCGCGTCCTGGCCGGGGATCGCGTCCCGCATCGCGAGTTCCTGAGGGGCGACTTCGAGCTCATGGGCGAGCTGCAGGAGAAGCTCACCGCCATGCGGGCGCGGCGGGGCTCCGTCGACTTCGACCTGCCGGAGGCCAAGATCCTCCTCGGGGAGCGGGGCCAGGTGCTGGCCATCGAGAAGCGCCCGCGCAACCGCGCCCACCGGTTGGTCGAGGAGTTCATGCTGGCCGCCAACGAGGCGGTGGCCCGCTGGTTCGGCGAGCGCCGCCTGCCCACCATCTACCGGGTCCACGGGCTGCCGGACGAGGAGAAGCTGGCGGCCTTCCTCGACCTGGCCCGGGCCCACGGCTTCGAGGTCCCGGAGGAGCTGCACGGCCCCCGCGAGCTCAACGCGCTGCTGGGCCGTTTCGAGGGCCATCCCCAGCAGCGGGCCCTGAACCAGCTCCTGCTGCGGGCCATGAAGCAGGCGGTCTACAGCCCGGAGAACATCGGCCACTTCGGCCTGGCGGCCGAGCACTACCTGCACTTCACCTCGCCCATCCGGCGCTTCCCGGACCTGATGGTCCACCGACTGATGCGGGAGGCGGCGCGCTGGCGCGGCGAGCGGGACGGCCGGCGCAGCCGCCCGGCGGAGCTCGAGGAGATCGCGGCGCTCTCCTCGGAGCGCGAGCGCGCCGCCATGCAGGCGGAGCGCGAGACGGCCGCGTTCTACGCGGCGCTGTTCATGCTCGACAAGGTGGGCGAGCGCCACGCCGGCGTGGTGGCGAGCGTTACCGAGTTCGGGCTCTTCGTGGAGCTCCGCCGCTGGTTCGTGGAGGGCCTGCTCAAGGCCGAGGACCTCGGGCCGGGATTCGAGCTCGACCCGCGGCTGCACGCCCTGGTGGAGCGCCGCAGCGGCCGCGCCTACCGCGTCGGGGACGAGCTCGAGGTGGAGGTCCTCTCGGCGAGCCCGGCCCGGCGGCAGATCGATCTGGGGCTGGTCGAGTCCGGGCAGCTCCGCCAGCGGGAGCGTCCCGCCGGCGGCGGTCCGGCCCGGCCGCGCCGGGGCAGGCGCGCGGGCGCCGCCGGTTCCCGCCCGCGCCGCGGCGGACCGCGCCGCCGCTGACCCGCCGGTCAGCCCTGCGGGCCGGCCGGCCCGGCCGGCCTGGCGGAGAGGAGCGCGCGAAGGAAGCGGCGGCTGTCGCCGCCGGCGGCCGGGGCCCGGCCGGGGCCCTCGGCCCGCGGCACCAGGGCTCCGGCGCCGGGGTCGTCCCGGTCGTAGACCAGGACCAGGCCGCTGGAGTCGAGCGCCGAGAAGAAGGCCTGCCAGCCGCAGCGGCGCAGTGCCGGATCGGGGCCTCCGGCGAGGGCCGGGGACCCGTCCTCCCTCAGGGCCGGCGAGATGTCGTGCGACCCAGCCCAGTGGATGATCTCGCCGCGGTCCCAGGTGCCGATCTTCATGTGGCCTCCCGGGTCGAACTCTACCGCGACGGCGGTCCGCCCGCGACCGCGACCCTTTCGCTGGTTAGGATGCCGGGCCATGCACCAGCCCCCCGGGGCCTGCTGGCCCTGCAGGAGCCGGTGGCGCGCTTCGTCGCCCGCCGCGCCCCGGCGGCGAGGTGCCCGCCTCGCTCTGGGCGGCCCAGTTCCTCATCTCCGTCTGCGGCGGCACCTTCGGGGCGGGGATCGGCATCCCGATGCTGGCGGCCATGGCCATCTTCCTGCCCGACACGCTGCAGCACGCCAACGCCCTCAAGGTGCTCCTCGCGATGCTCATCAACGGCGTCGCGGCCCTCCACTTCCTGGCGGTGGGGGCGGCGCACCTGCCCGAGGCCGGCCTGATGGCGGTGGCCTCGGTGGTCGGCGGGTACGCCGGCGCCCGGGTGGCCCGGCGGCTTCCGGCCACGGCCATGCGGGTGCTGGTGGTCGCCGACGCCCTCCTCGTCGCGGCGCGGCTCTTCCGGTCCGGCTGAGAAGCTACGGGCGCAGCGCCTTGGCGAAGCCGATGAGGGCCTCGAGCGCGTTGGTGGTGGTGAAGATCCCCACCAGCTCGCCCTTCTCGTTCACCACCAGCACGCCGTTGAGCTTTCGGTCGTGCAGGAGGCGGGCCGCCTCGCTGATGTCGGTGTCGGGCGTGACCGTGTGCGGCTTGGCGTTCATGGCCGCCGTCACCGGGGTGCGGGCGAGGAGGTAGTGGACCTCCCAGGTGTCGAGGGAGGTCGCCTTGGAGGGCGTGAAGTCCTTCAGCATCTTCTCGGTCACCACCCCCGCGATGCGGCCCTTGTGCAGGACCGGGAGGCGCCGGATGTTCTTCTCCTTGAGCAGGTGGATCGCCTCCACGATGGTGGCGCTGTCCTCCACCGTGATGGGGTTGGGGGTCATCCAGCGCGAAACCTTGGTCGTGTTGGGGTCCATGGCTCACATTCCCAGGAAGGCCTTCTTGACGTGCTCGTCGGCGAGGAGCTGCTGGCCGGTCCCGGTCAGCACCACCCGGCCGGTCTCGAGGACGTAGGCCCGGTGCGAGATCTGCAGGGACTGGTACACGTTCTGCTCCACCAGCAGGATGGTAACGCCCTGGCGGTTGATCTCCAGGATCGTGTCGAAGATGCTCTTGACCAGCAAGGGCGCAAGCCCCAAGGAGGGCTCGTCGAGCAGCAGCAGCTTGGGGTTCCCCATCAGGCCGCGGGCGATGGCCAGCATCTGCTGCTCGCCGCCGGACATGGTCCCGCCGAGCTGGTTGCGCCGCTCCTCCAGGCGGGGGAAGAGCCGGAAGGCGCGGGCCATGTTGGCCTCGCGGTCCCTTCGGGTCGCCTTGACGAACGACCCCATGCGCAGGTTCTCGACCACCGTCATCTCGGGAAAGATGCGGCGGCCCTCCGGGACCTGCACGATGCCCTGCGCCACCACCTGGTGCGACTCCAGCCCGAGGAGGTCCACCCCGTCGAAGGTGATGGAACCGGAGGTCGGGCGCACCAGACGGGAGACGTTCTTGAGGGTGGTGGACTTGCCGGCGCCGTTGGCGCCCACCACGGTGACGATCTCGCCCTGCTTGACCTCCAGGTCCACGTCCCAGAGGACCTTGAGGTCGCCGTAGGCGAAGCACAGCTTCTCGATCCTAAGCAATGGCCTCCCCCAGGTAGGCGGTGACGACCTCGGGGTTGCGCGAGATCTCGGAAGGGGTGCCCTCGGCCAGCTTCTCGCCGGAGTTGAGGACCGCGATGCGGTCGCAGATGCGCATGATGGCCTTCATGTCGTGCTCGATGACCATCTGGGTGAGGCCGCGCTTCTTGATGTCCAGGATGAGCTGGATGATCTCCTCCGACTCGGCCGGGTTGAGGCCGCCCATCACCTCGTCGAGCAGCAGCATCCGCGGCTGGGTGGCGAGGACCCGGGCCACCTCCAGCTTCTTGCGCTCGCCGATGGGAAGCCCTCCCGCCAGGAACTCCGCCTTCTGGTCCAGCCGCACCACCCGGAGCTGCTCCATGGCCAGCTCGCGGGCCGCGCGGAGGGACCAGGTGCGGGCCAGCGCCCCCACCATGACGTTGTCGAGCACCGTCATCTTGGCCAGCGGGCGCACCTTCTGCCAGGTCCGGGCCATGCCCAGCATGCACACCCGGTTCGGCTGCAGCCCGTTGATGCGCCGGCCCTCGAAGATCACGTCGCCGCGGGTGGGGGGGTAGTAGCCGGTGATGCAGTTGAAGAGCGTGGTCTTGCCGGCCCCGTTCGGCCCGATGAGGCCCTGGATCGTCCCCGGCTCCACCGAGAAGGTCACGTCGCTGTTGGCGGCCAGGCCGCCGAAGAGCTTGGAGACGTTCCGGATCTCGAGGATGGCCATGCGCGCTCCTCAGGTGGCCGCCGGCGCGGACGGGCGCGCCTCGCGCTTGCGCGTCCCCGCCAGCATTCGGCGGACGATCCCGAGCACGCCGTCGGGGGCGAAGAGGATCACCACCACCACCAGGATTCCGTAGATGAGGACGTGGGCGTTGGAGAGGTTGGCCTCCACGAACCGCACGAACCCGGAGTCGGAGGGCAAGAGCCCCACCTGCACCAGCCCCTTCGGGTTCCGCAGCACCTCCGAGAGCGGGACCATCACCGCCGCACCGATCACCGGGCCGAGGATGGTGCCGATGCCGCCGATGATGCAGATGAGGACGATCTGCACCGAGACGTCGATGCCGAAGACGGAGTTCGGGTCGATGAACTTCACGTACATGGCGTAGAACCCGCCGCCGAGCGCGGTGAGCACCGCCGAGATGGCCAGCGCCACGTTCTTGTAGAGCGTCAGGTCGATCCCCAGCGAGTGGGCCGCGTCCTGGTCCTCGCGGATGGCCTGGAAGAAGTAGCCGAGCCGTGAGTGCTGCACCGCGTAGTTGGCGAGGATGGTGACGAGCGCCAGGAGCAGCCCCACGTAGTAGAAGGGCCGCTTGGTGATGAACTCCACCTCCATGCCGAGGAGGTGCCAGGTCGGGATCTCGCCGAGCAGGAAGCCCTCGGCGCCGCGGGTGAAGCCCTTGAAGTGGAGCGCCGCCAGCCGGATGATCTCCGCCACCGAGATCGAGGCCAGCACGAAGTACGGGCCGCGCAGCCGGAAGGTGATGCTGCCGATGATCGCCGAGAGCACCAGCGCCGCCGCCACCGCGGCCCAGATCCCCCACCAGGGCGGGACCTTCTGCAGCTCCAGCAGCATCATGGTGGCGTAGGCGCCGATGCCGAAGTAGGCGGCGTGGCCCACCGAGTACTGCCCGGCGTAGCCGCCCAGCACGTTCCAGGCCGCCCCCTGCACGATGGCCAGGAAGAGCAGGATCCCCATGTGAAGCATGTAGGGCTTGCGCACCAGCTGCGGGAAGACGGCGGCCACGGCGATCACCGCCAGGATGGCCAGCGTGGCCGGGAGGGAGAAGCCGCGGGGGGCGCGGGCGGCGCCGGCCGGGAGGGTGCCGGGTCTCATCAGGTCCTCGACTTCCCGAGCAGGCCGGCGGGCTTGAAGAGCAGCACCGCCAGGAAGACCACGAACACCACCAGCTCCTTCAGGCCGGAGGCCACGTACACCGCGGCCAGCGACTCGGTCACCCCCACGATGAGGCCGCCCAGGGTGGCCCCCACCACGCTGCCCATGCCCCCCAGCACCACGATGACGAAGGCCTTGAGGGTGAAGGCGCTGCCGACCTGCGGGTAGATGTAGTAGGTGGGCGCGATGAGCGCGCCGGCGGTCCCGGCCAGGGCCGAGCCGATCCCGAAGGCCATCACCGAGGTGCGGGCCACGTTGATGCCCATGAGCTGGGCCGCCTCCCGGTCCTGGGCCGTGGCGCGGATGGCCTGCCCGGTGTCGGTCTTGAGGAGGAACCAGCCGAGCAGCCCGGTGATCACCGCGGTGATGGCGAAGGAGATGGCGAGGGGGATGGAGACCGAGACCGGCCCGACGTTGAAGCTGGAGGAGGAGTAGCTGGTGGTGAGGATGCGGTAGTCGGAGGTGAAGGCCAGCATCACCGCGTTGGACATCACCAGGCCCAGCCCGATGGTGAGCAGGATCTGGTTCTGGGGCAGGGCGCCCAGGATGCGGTTGATGAAGGCCTTCTGCAGCAGGGCGCCCCACAGGTAGAGGGCCGGCGCGGTGAGCAGGATGGAGACGAAGGGGTCGATCCCCATCCAGGTGAAGACGATCCAGGTGAGGTACATCCCCAGCATGAGCAGCTCGCCGTGGGCGAAGTTGATCACCCGCATCACGCCGAAGATCATGGTGAGGCCGATGCCGATGAGGGCGTAGACGCCCCCCACCAGGACGCCGCTCAGCACCGACTGGAGCAACAGCGTCATCGGGACCCCTCTGTGGACCGGGGGCGCGCTCCCAGTGGGCGAGCGCGCCGGGACCGGCAGACTACCCGCTCCCGGCGGCCCATTTCAACGGCCCCACCCCGCCCTCGGCCCGCGCCTACTTCCAGCCGGGGAAGGGGTAGACCGCCTTCTTCTTGGCGACGCTCGGCGGGTAGATCGTCTCCGACTTCCCGCCCTGGTACTGGATGACCGGCATCACCAGCTTGTTCTGGTTGGTGAAGCCCTCGTAGGTCTCGAACTTCACGTCGCCCACCAGGGTCTTCCAGCTGCCGATGGCGAGGGCCTCGCGGATCTTGGCCCGGCTGCCCCCCGCCTTGGCCGCGGTCTCGCCGGCGATCACCATGGCCGCGTAGGCGCAGGCGGCGTGGTAGGTGGGCTTCTTCCCGTACTTGGCGCGGTAGCGCTCGGCGAACTCGGCGGCCCCGGGGTAGCCGATGTCCGGGGTCCACTGCGTGACCGAGAAGACCAGGCTGGAGATGTCCTTCTCGCTCTCGAACTGGGCGGTGTCGAAGCCGGCCCCGCCTCCGAGGAAGGCCTGGGGCTTCAGGCCCACCTCCCGCGACTGGCGCATGAGCAGGATGGCGTCGGCCACGTAGGAGACCATGAAGACCAGGTCTGGGCTCTGGGACTTGATCTTGGTGAGGGTGGAGCGGTAGTCGGGCGCGCCCTTCTGATAGGCCTCGTCGGCCACCACCTTGAGCCCCTTCTTCGCCGCGTACTCCTTGCCGGCTGCGGAGACCGAGGCGCCGAAGTCGGTCGACTCGTAGATGAATGCGATGGTCTTGGGCTTGCCCAGGGCCAGCGATGCGTCGAGCAGCTGCTGGGCGTACTGGTGGGCCGGGGCATTGACGCGGAAGACGTAGCTGTAGCCCTGGCGGGTGATGTCCTCCTTCGCCGCGGCCGGGATCACCTGGGGCACCTTGTACTGCTGCGCCAGCTTGGCCACCGCGTTGGCGGTCGCCGAGGTGTAGGGGCCCACCACCGCCGCCACCTCGTCGCCTGTGGCGAGCTGCTCCATGGCGCTCATCGACGTCTGGGGCTTGCCGGTGTCGTCCTGCTTGATCAGCTGGACGTCGACTCCCTTCTTCTTGAGGTCCTCCAGGGCCATCTCGACGCCGTTGGTGAGGTTCTCGCCGATGGGCGCCTCGGGCCCGGTGATGGAGTTGATGAAGCCGATCTTCACGGGCGCGGCCGCGCCGAGGCCGGGCGCCGCCAGGGCCGTGAGCAGTGCGATGAGGCGCTTCCAGGTCATGTCGGGTGCTCCTTACGATGGCCGGGGGGAGGTGGAGGCCGGTAGCATACCGCAGCCGCGGCGTCCGGCTCGACCGGGTTCACGGGCGGCCGCCCGGCGGCTGCCCGGGCGCACCGCGGGCCCGCTCGTGCACCACCAGCACGCTGCGCGTGGAGTGGTTGACCACCCTGGCCGCGTTGGTCCCGAGGAGCCGGTCCAGCCCTCCGTAGCCGTGGCTGCCGATGACGATCAGGTCGACGTCCAGGCGGTCGGCTGCCGCCAGGATGGCCCGCCACGGCTGCCCGGTGCCGAACTCCGGCGGCTCCACGGTGACGTCCGGAGCGCCTGCCACCAGCGACGCCAGCTCCCGCTCGGCCCGCTTCCGGAGGGCCTCCGCGGCCGGGTCGCCCTCGGTATGGCCGGCCGGCGGGATGTCCGGGGGGACGAAGACCGCGCGATAGAGGTGCAGCCGGGCCGAGTGGCAGGCGGCCAGCTTCCGGGCGGCGGCCAGGACGCCGGGGGCGCGCGGGGAGTTGTCGACGGCTGCGAGGATCTTCCGGAACACGTCGGACCTCAGAATTGCGTGCCGCGGTCGCCCGGGACGGGGCGGCCTGCGGGCGGGCGCGCCAGCAGCAGGAACATCACCGGGACCAGGAACAGGGAGAGCCCCGTCGAGGCGGCCAGGCCGCCCACCACCGCCAGCGCCAGGGGCCGGTTGGCGGCGGTGCTCGCCTCCAGCCCCAGTGCGGTGGGCAGCAGGCCGACGATGGTGGCAAGGCTGGTCATGGCGATGGGGATGAAGCGGATGCGGGCGGCGGTGACCACCGCCTCGACCTTCTCCATGCCGCGCTGGTAGCGGTTGTTGGCCTCGTCCACCAGCAGGATGCCGTTCGACACGGCGATGCCGATCACCATGAGGATGCCCATCAGCGCCGTGATGGAGAAGCCCTGTCCGGCGGCCATCAGCGCCAGCACCACCCCGACCAGGGAGGAGGGGATGGTGAAGAGCATCACGAAGGGCAGCCGCAGCGACTTGAACTGCGACGCCATGATCATGAAGACCACCATGACGGCGAGCCCGATGGCGAGGCCCAGCCCGCCGAAGGTCTTCCGCATCAGGTCGACCTGGCCCACCATCTGGACGCGCACGTCGCGGGTGCGCGGGTCCGCCTGGAGCCGGCGCTCCAGCTCCGCGGCGGCGCTGCCGATGTCGCGGCGCTCGGTCGCCATGAGAAGGTGGCCGGCCCGCTCCAGCTGGTTGCGCTCCACCAGGATGGGACCCGCCGATCGGTGGACGCGCGCGTAGGCCCCCAGGGTCACGGCCCTGCCGCTCTCGTCGATCCGCACCGGGACGCGCGACAGCGCCGCCGGACCGTCGATGGTCCGGCGGTCGTAGGCGGTGACCAGGTAGTAGGACTGGCCGTTGGAGGCGTCGACCCAGACGCTCGGGGTGTTGATGTTGCCGAGGGTCGCCTCGAGCGTGGTCTGGGCCGCGGCGCGGGGGGAGACGCCCACCAGCCCGGCCCGGGTCCGGTCGGTGTCCACCCGCAGCTCCGGGTACTCGACCTGTAGGGTGGGGTAGACATCGGCGATGCCTGGGACGGTCCGGGCGACCTCGCCCACCGCAGTCAGCCGGCTCGACAGCTCGGAGAGGTCGTCGCCGCGGACCTCCAGCACCAGCGGCGCCAGGTAGCCGTTGGAGAAGACGCTGGCCACCAGCCCCCCCGGGGCCTGCAGGAACTCGACGCCCGCGTAGCGGCGCCGGAGGATCTCCCGCATCCGGTCGGCGATCTCGCCCTGGGACAGCCTCCGATCCTCGGGGTCGGAGAGCGCCAGCCGGATGAAGCCCATGTGCGGGCCGGCGTTGGGGCTCCCCAGGGCGGCCCGCGCGTTCTGGGGGACGCCGACGTTGGTCAGGACCAGGTCGACCGTGCCCCTGGGAAGCTCCGCGGCCAGGGTCTTTCCCATCTCCTGGATGCGGCGAGAGGCGTCGGCCAGCGAGGTCCCCGGCGCGAAGCGGACGAAGGCCGCCCCCATCGACTCGTCGATCTCCGGGAAGAAGGTGCTGGGGAGGCGCGTCGAGACCCAGCCGGCCGCGCCCACCAGGACGGCCACGGCGCCGACCACCCACGCCCGGTGGTCGAGCGCCCGTCGCAGGGCGCCCGCGTAGCCGTCGGCGACGCGGTGGATGGCTCCGGCCGTGCTCTTGGCGAGCCGGCCGGGCTCCTCCCCCTTCAGGAAGTACCGGCAGGCCAGCGGGGTCACCAGCATGCTGACGAAGTAGCCCGCGAACATGGCCACCGCGACCGTCAGCGCCAGCGGCCCGAACAGCTTGCGGGCCAGGCCGTGAAGCAGCACCACCGGGAGGAGCACGGCCACGGTGGTGAGGGTGGCGGCCAGCGTCGGGACCGCCACCGAGGTGGCCCCGTCCAGGGCGGCGGCGGCGGGGTCCTCGCCCCCGTGGCGGTGGCGGTGGATCGACTCCAGCACCACCACCGAGATGTCGACCAGCGGCCCCATGGACAGCGTCAGGCCGCCCAGGGTGAAGGCGTTGAGCGTCTGGCCGGAGGCGTAGAGGACGATCAGGATCACCGCGAAGGAGATGGGAATGGCCACCGCCGCGATGAGCATCGACCGCGCGCTCTGGAGGAAGAGCAGGATCACCAGCGAGATGAGGACCAGCGCCTGGACGATCTCCCGCTTCAGCCCCGAATAGCTGTTCTTCACGAAGGTCGACTGGTCGAAGATGGGCCGGACCTGGACTCCCGGCGGCAGGTTGCGGATCTCGCTCACCGCCTTCTTCACCGCGCTCACGATCTCCAGCGTGTTGCCGCCGGGGGTGCGCAGCACGTTCAGGTAGACCGCGTTCTGGCCGTCCACGCTGACCGCCTGTGTTTCCGGGGTCCCGCCGTCCTCGACGCGCGCCACGTCGCGGATGAGGGCCATCCGGCCGCCGCGGTTCTTCACCGGGGCCGCTCCG
>Ga0079037_100000106_pt1 | contig 28421 bp, 22 predicted proteins | sample Mud3Dept4metaG_FD_71479 | JGI IMG/M metagenome (GOLD analysis project Ga0079037, IMG submission 71479) | Freshwater wetland microbial communities from Ohio, USA, analyzing the effect of biotic and abiotic controls - Mud 3 Core 4 Depth 4 metaG | ecosystem: Environmental > Aquatic > Freshwater >... | reverse complement strand
ATACGACAATAAAGGAAATATCTTCAATTTATCAAGCAATAAAGTGGCAGTTATTCAGGGTTTGAAAGATTATATCGTTGTGGAAGCAGATGATGTTCTTCTTATCGTCAGGAAGGAAGAAGAACAAAACATTAAAAACTACCTTGAAGACGTAAAGAAGGAGACAAAGGATAAATATCTATAATGTCCGCTGATCTGTAAAAACTTAAAGACCGCAAGACTGCAGGACAAAAAAAAGGCTGTATGAACAGCCTCTTTTTTTAGGATTTGTTTTTTTAATATTCCCAGAGATCATGTTCCATGGTAAACAATTCATTTTTAAGGCGTTCAGCTTCAAAAAGAGAAGCTTTCCCTACTGTATATTCATTTACAGTTCTATCGTTAAATACATTTGATTCACCCCATATAATGCCTCCAAATCTTCTCTGCATGAAGAGGTCGTCAAAAGATATTCTCTGAGCATCATTGTTTGGAACGAAAGCTTCATTTTTCGCCAGAATATCCCTTACTTCATCAAACTTGACCCAGAATAATGGTTTTCTCAAGGCTCTCTGCAGCTCAGGATCTATACCCATCCAATATGGGCATACTGCAATTATTCTGACATCAAGTTTTGAGAGTTTCTTATCGAAGAACCATTCTTCATATACTAATAATTGTTTTACTTCTTCAGGTTTTGCCTGTTCTGTAATAGTTGAATCCCTGGTATCGCCTGCTGCATTAATCTGTATCTGCTGCACTCGGGTGGTAGCCCCCATATTGGTTTCTATATCCTGATAAGTCGTTGGCACGCTTATATCCAGCACTGAATAAGCATTAATATTTCCGGCTTTTATCTCATCAAGCAAGATCGTAATAAAGCTTTTTCTGCCATCACGTGTTGGTTGAGTAGGATAATATAATGGCTGATTTATCTTTTCACGCAGGTCAATCAGTCGATAATATCTTTTTGACCAGACAACATCAGCCTCCCGGAGGAAGGCATAATTAATCTTTTTAGCTTCAGGAATTGATTTCTGGTAAATATCGCCAAATGACTGGACCTGAGCCTGGGCTATTATTCCAAAAAACATTAATACGATAATTCCAAAAATAATTTTCTTATTCATAGCGATATGATTATTTTTTACTATTCAATTTTAAGCAGTATAGGGCTCAGATCGGTAGTTTTACCGTCAGGTCCAAGTGCTTTTATATCTTTAATCGTCAAATATTTACCTCTTGTCAATCTGCCTAAAAGTTCTTTTTGTTGTGATGTAAGATTGCTGCCTGAACTGGGTTGCTCAAAATCACCCATTCTGTCGGAGTAGAGAACAGTAAAACCGGTAATATTATACTGGAGGTCGAAATCGAAATCTGGAAGAACAGCAAATACTCCTTGCTGAGCAACAGCTGTATTTTTTGAAACAGTTCCGGAGTTCTTCCCTGCAAACCTGGCTTCAGGTTTTGGCAATGCTTTAACCCTGAATTCATAAGGAGCATATTGTGTTCCTTTCCCTGATGCATCTGTGGAAGAAACTATAATCTGTACATTTTTCCCGACAGCAGATGGTCTAACTGCCCAGTTTCCGCGGAAATTCTGACCTTTAGAGTTTTTGACTTTTTCCGTAGAAAAAGTTCCGTTTACAACTTTAATACGTATTTTATCAGGACTTATACCAGGGACAGAAACGTCGAGAGGATTGGGTATACCCATATACATTACGTTCATCGCTGTTGGGGAGCATATTACATTTGGCTCGCCCACCCCGTAAGATGACTGGAACGGATAAGTCTTAATAGATCCGTCAGGTGCTTTCAATGAAATAATCCCGCCCCATGTTTTTGGACCAGTAGTAGATGGACGTACAGAATATGTACCTCTACCTGATTCATCAAGAGGAAGTTCCTGGTTCCCGACTGTAATTTTTGGTTGTTGTGTTGTATCAGTAGCAGAAATAAACACTTTTGCCGTATAGTTATTTCCGAGAGTTACATAGTTAGCCTCAGGTATTACTATTGCATTAAGCTTATTAAACTTGAAGGATGAAGCATCTATCTGTGAATAAAGGTTGTTCAGAACCTCAGTTTCGGCATTTCTTACATCCACCTGCATTTTGGTAAGGAGAGCAGTTGCTCCTACAACAGGCATTGTCTGGAACATCAGATTTACCCATTGTTCCGTTTCTCCGTCTTCATTCTTAGCATTATCGGTATTCAAAGTTTTTCTAAGGGCTTCTTCTGCTGTAGGATTTTTCCCTTCAAGAGTTGTAATACAGAATTCACGGAAATCATTTATTGCAGCTTTCAATGCGTATCCTTTACCACTCTCATTCGAACCAACAAGGATCTGAGACGGGACATTGGGTTCATCATATCTCTTAACTTTTTCAATGTCTATTACATCTCCAACTACGGCCGGAGTATTTTCATCTTTTTCGGCTGTTTTTATAATTTCGATTTTGAGGCCCTGAATGTAATTAAAGAGTTCATCAGCACGTTCTTTTACTGCGAAGGCAGATGTTTTATATTTTCCAGCTTTTGTTGGATTCTCAGCTGCAGCTCTGTTAAAATCTTCGTAAATGATGTTATTCTTCTTTGCATAATTATCGACAGTAAGAGTAAGGCCCTTATCAACAGTCATAAATGCTTTCACGGCCTCTTTTGATACGTTAAGTGCGAGCATGGCGGTAAGCACCAGGTACATCATACCGATCATCTTTTGTCGCGGAGATAGCTTTTGTTGAGCCATTTTATTGTTAGTTTAATTGGGTAAAACAAATGCTGTATTATTTTACATTCATAGCAGCAAGCATATTTCCATAAACATTGTTCAAAGCCGACAGGTTATCGTTAAGTTTGGTTATCTGTTCGCGGTATTTTTTAGCGTCACCTGCAGATTCTGTAAGATCTTTCATCATTCCCTGGAGCCCTTTATAAAGGTTTTCAGATTCTTTTATATGCTCATCAGCACCTTTTTTCTGAAGTTCGTAAACGGCATTCAGAGCAGAAAGATTTTTATTTAATGTCTCTAATTGCTGTTGATATGATTTACCTCCAACTTCTATAACTGAAATGGAATCAGCCATGTTCTTATATGTAGAGCCTGTCTCATTTATCACCTTTGTTGTTGCCTGATATGATTCCGCGAGTTTATTTAGTGAATCATTTGCAGAATGGATCGTGTTCATATACTTTGTCGAAGCGGCAGTAACATCACCCATGACATTCATATTTGCCGTGGTTTCCCCAAGTTTCTTCATTCCTACACCAAGTTTCTGGAACAGATCAGGCGTGATCTCTGCTTTTTCGAGCATCTCGTCAAATTTTGAAAGTGCAACAGAACCGCCACCACCGCCTCCAAAACCAACTGCACCACGATATTTACCACCATGAGATGATAGTTCTTCTGCTCCCTCCTCAGGGATTCCAGCAAGTTCGGGATAGACAAGAGACCAGTCTACCTCTTCATGCAATGGTTCAAAAGCTGAAAAGAAGAAGATTACAGCTTCTGTTAGAAGACCAATGGTAAGCATTGTTCCTGCCAATGGCCAGTGCTGTATTTTAAACAATGCACCAACAATTACGACGGAAGCACCTAAACCATAAAGTTTAGAAATAAAATTCTTCCACCCGCTGCTTTGTACTAATTCTGCTAGGCTCATATACCTGATAATTTTAAGGTTGTTTCAATATAATAGTTTTTATAATTCAGCTCCTATATATGATCTTACATTGCGAAATCCGACGTAAGGTTTTGTAGAGTCCTGGTATTCATAATCTCTTGAACTTGTCTGGAGAAAGTATGCAATATCTTTCCAGGAACCACCGCGGATTGTTTTACGCTTAAGTACAGGAGGATCCTGTGGGGTTGCATTATATTCATAATTCGGCTGCAGGTCGTGCTGGAATATATATGCTGAAGGATGATATGCACAGCAGGTCCATTCTGAAACGTTTCCTGCCATATCATAAAGTCCGTATTCATTAGGCTCATATGATCCAACTTTTCCTGCGTATACGTTTCCGTCGTCGATATAATTTCCACGCAATGGCTTGAAATTAGCCAGGAAGCAACCTGAATAGTTACGGGTGTAAGGACCACCCCATGGATACATTGAAAGATCCAGGCCTCCTCTTGCTGCATATTCCCATTCTGTCTCAAGCGGTAACCTGTAAGCCTGAACATCCATAACACCGTTCTTTCTGAGTGCGGTGTTCATAAAATCGGTTCTCCACCTGCTGAATGCATTTGCCTGTACCCATGAAATTCCGACAACAGGATAATCATCAAATGAGGGATGCCAGAAATAAAGATCTGCCATCGGATCATTGAATGAATAGGTGAAATCCCTTATCCAGCAGAGTGTATCAGGGTAAATATTAATGATATTATGTTTTATAAAGGAAGAACGGTCCTTTACATCGGTACGGGTACCATCGTTATTTGTCACCTGTCCTTCGTATTTCCCTGTATTGTTTTGATAGTCATAGATATATCTCGATCTGGCAGCTTGCTGATAATCAACCCAGAAATAGGAATAATTCAGTTTACGTACGTCAGTCTGTTTTTTACTGTTAAATCTTTCTTCAGGCGGATAATACATCTCTTCAATCACTCCTCTTGTTGTTTCTTCCTCCGGATCGATTTTTTCATCCCAGTTGATAATATTGGGTTCACGTACATTTCCTTCCTCGTCGGTTAAAAAATATTCCCTGTCAGGAATGCCTGCATTACCAAGTTTTGTTCTCAGGATAGAATCACGTACCCAGTATACAAACTGGCGATATTTATTATTTGTAATTTCAGTTTGGTCCATCCAGAATGCATCGACGGTAACAGATTTTGAAAGACTATTCATCGTGAATAAAGCATCCTGATCGCTTGGGCCCATCATGAAATTGCCAGCTGGAATAAATGCCATCTCCATCGGTTCCGGTTCAAAGAATTTCTTTCTTCCCAGAACACCTGTCAACTCTCCGTTGTTGGAGGTGCCGCACCCGGTCAAAAAGATTATAATTATAAGGACAGATAGGATTACCTTTTTCATACTTCTTATGAATTTATATTGCAAGTAAGTTATTTTTTTTGAAAAATCATAAAAATCTGACACTTTTATATCTCATCGGACTTTTCCCAAAGCTAAGATCAAAGCAATAGTTAATCATAAATTCGTGCGATCCAAATGTATTTTTCCTTATATCAGAAAGAGGGAAATCATAAGCATAACCAATGCGTATCCCATTAAAAAGCTCAATACCAACCAGTCCTGTCAATGCATCACCGGCCCTGTAGGAAACGCCTCCCCATATCTTTTTATTGTATCGCACTAAAGAAGATACACTGAATTGAGTGACCTTACCATCGCTGTACGCAAACAGCGAAGGCATCAGTTCAAAGGAAGGATTTGGAAGTTGAACTGTATAACCTGCTGTAAGATAATAATGTCGGCTTATATAGGCTTCACCTTTAGTATATTTAATGTCAGGCTGGTTAATATGTGTCACGGAGATTGCAGCATAATACTTATCGGCTCTCAGATAAAGGCCAAGGCCGGCATCAAAAGCTACAATACTCTCTTTATTTGTTGGTATTAACGGATCCTGATCAGGTTGAGTAAAACCATCACCGTCAGGTATTTTCCAACTGGGATCAAGATTTTTATTCAGCATGCCCAGGTTAATCCCGATCCCAAGCTTTCCTGCACCCAGATCCATTATATAAGTATATGCTGCCGAGAGATTTATATCTTTATCAAAACCTATATTATCACTCTCAACCACCAGTCCGATGCCGCTTTTTATTTTGAAAATTGAAAAGGGAGCGCTGATATTAAAAATAGTCGTTGAGGGAGCCCCGTCAAATCCCAGCCATTGCTGTCTGTTGATAGCTGTGGCACAGATCATTCCTGATGTACCTGCAATTCCCGGATTATAAGTCATTGCATTGAACATATAATGACTTGTAATCGGATCCTGTTGCGCCCAGCCGGAATACCCTGTTAGTAGTAAAAAGAAAAGAATTGCAGACCAGAATCTTTTCATTGCTTTATTCACGTAGATGCGATGCATATGCATAGAACAAGTAAAATTACATAAAAATATAAAACGTAGGTGCATACTCTTTTATTTATTTACGGTAAAAAATATTAGTTTTGATGAGCATGTCCCATCAAAATGGCGAACAGTATCCGGCATATGATAAAAAGTTGAAATACGTTGAGTATTCAGGTCTTTAATCTTTCCACTCCCTGAACCCATCGTGATGGAACTTCATTACGGTTAGCTTTGAGATAATCTTCATGAGAACAGGAAATGTAAACTGATCTGTCATTTCCGGTTTTCACTTCAATCCACCACCTGTCGGTAAGATTGCTTTTAACGAATATAAGGTCATCGTCAAGATCGGTAATCCGAACATGATAACTTATGAACCTCCCTGAATTGCTGTTACTCAGAACAGGTGTCTCATATTGTTTCTGAGAAAATCCTTCCAGAAAAAACCATAATAACTGAGCTGCAAGACCTACAGTCTGGCAACGGATATCCAGTTCGGGATTCACATCGAACAGACTGAATATTTTCAGATTATCTGATATTCCTGCATATCTCGCAAGCAGGCAGATTTCTTCACCATAGAATCCATTAGGAGAAGGACATATGGTACCGGGTGCATCTGATTGTCTTACAGCAGAAATATCAAAAACAGCTACATCGGAATCACGGAAAAGCGGTTCAGTCAGATGAATTGCTTTTCTGACATCCCCGATTCTGACAAGCTCCGATTTTCGCTTCAGGAAGCGGTTTAAAACCTGCTGATCATTCAGATAAGTCTGATAACCTATGTTTATATAATGATAAAAGTAACTTTTATGATTATGGATTATATTATTCAGATAGTTAAATGAATCCGATTCTTTCTTTTCGTTTATGTAATCTATCCGTGAATCGACAGCAGCCAGTGTGTATTTAATTTTCAGAGAAGATAAAGCCCTGTCAACAGAGATTGCCAGAGCACTGCTGCCACCTATTATTACCGGGAAAATGTTCTCACTGATGAGAAAGGTAAGGATATCAGTCAGCCCTGATATTGTATCGTTGAAGGTAACTCCGGGTTTCATATTGCCCAGGTCAATAATTTTAGATTTGCCTGGGATCCTGGAGAGTTTGTAAAGCTCCCCCCTGATTCTGTCAGGTCCTTTCATTGTCCCGATACCCGGTGAATTCCGCCCTTCGGGAACCCCGAATAATGCAATTTTATATTCAGATAATTCCTTTAGAGGAAAATTCGCAGTATGAATTGCAATATTATGAGAGAAACCTGCCTGGTTTGAAATATTTTCAAATTCAGGCTTTTCAATGCTTACAGGATTAAAATAATCATTCAGATCTATCATTGTCTTTATCAGGAGCTCTTCCTGGTTTTATCACTCTTTTCAATAATTTTTATGCAATCCTCTTTTGTAAGTTTTTCTGCATCGGTACCTTTTGGGAGTCTGAAATTCTGCTTTTCTCTGGTCAGATATGGTCCGAATCTCCCGTTGAGAACCATAATTTCGCCAAAATCCTTAATCACTTTTTTCTTTTCATTTTCATTCTTTTCATTGATTACCTCAATTGCTCTTTCGATTGTAATTATGTATGGATCATCAACTCCTTTCTTCAATGAATAGAATTTATTACTGAATCTTATGTATGGACCAAACTTGCCAATGCCAACAACGATCTCTTCTCCTTCATGCATTCCCAGAGAGCGTGGAAGTCGGAAAAGATTAAGGGCTTCTTCAAGGGTTATTGTTTCAATCAGCTGACTTTTTGTAAGGCTGGCAAACCTTGGTTTGCTCCCGTTATCTGTGTTCCCGATCTGAGCAACCGGACCGAATCGGCCCATTCTTACAGAAATCGGCTCTCCCGTCTCGGGATGATTCCCGAGAACTCTCACTCCTGTCTTCCGGTCTTTTTTCTCAAGAGCATTTTCTACAGTTTTATGAAACGGGCCATAAAAATTATGAAGCATTCCTGTCCATTTCAGTATGCCGTCGGCAATCTCATCAAACTGTTCCTCAACTTCGGCAGTAAAATTATAATCAACAATTTCAGAAAAATTTTCGGTCAGGAAGTCATTAACTATCATACCTATATCCTGCGGGAAAAGTTTTGATTTTTCTTTACCGAACAGATCAGTTTTACTAACTGAAGTTATCTTCCCATTTCCAAGAGTAAGTATTTTAACCTGTCTTTTTTCTCCGGGACGGTCTTCGCGTAAAACATAACCCCTGTTCTGGATTGTGGAAATAGTTGGCGCATAAGTTGAAGGCCTGCCGATTCCGAGTTCCTCAAGCTTTTTGACAAGACTTGCTTCCGTATAACGCGGAGGTGGAACAGTGAACTTCTGAGTTGCAGTAACACTATTATAATATAATAACATTCCTTTTTTTACAGGAGGAATAACATATCTTTCCTCATCATTATTTTCCTGGTCGGTCGATTCTGTATATACCTTCAAAAAACCATCAAACTTTATAACCTCACCTGTTGCATTAAAAAGTACCTGAGAGTTATTCATCTCAATGGAAAGTGTCGTTTTTTCAATTTCAGCATCAGCCATCTGGGAAGCAATCGTTCTCTTCCATATAAGCTCATAAAGCTTCTTTTCGTTTTGGTTGCCTGATACCGTCTGATTATCAGGATAAGCCGGACGAATAGCCTCATGAGCTTCCTGTGCACCTTTTGATTTAGTCCTGAATTGTCGGGTCTTAGAATATTTTTCACCGAATTCAGAAATAATAACTTCACGTGATTTTGCAAGAGCCAGCTTCGAAAGGTTTGTTGAGTCAGTTCTCATGTAGGTAATTTTCCCTGCTTCGTAAAGTCTTTGCGCAACAGCCATTGTCTGGGCAACAGAAAATCCGAGCTTGCGGTAAGCTTCCTGCTGGAGAGTGGAAGTCGTAAAAGGCGGAGCAGGCGATCTTGTACCAGGTTTAATTGTGATACCAGCAACCTTATATTCAGAAGATTTACATAACTCTAAAAATTGTGTAGCCTCATTTTCACCGGGAAACCTCTTTAAAGCTTCAGCCTTGACAATGGAACTATCCATATCTGCTTTGTCAATCCTGAATATTGCAGTGATCCTGAATGATGATTCCGATTTGAATGTAAAAATCTCCCTCTCCCGTTCAACAATAAGTCTGACTGCAACTGACTGAACCCTGCCTGCAGAAAGTGCCGGCTGAACTTTTTTCCACAATACCGGAGATATCTCAAAACCAACAAGCCTGTCAAGAATACGGCGGGCTTGCTGAGAATTGACAAGATTCATATCTATAATGCGGGGATTTTTTATGGCAGATGAGATTGCCTCTTTTGTTATTTCGTTAAAAACAATTCTTCGGGTAGTTGCAAGATCGAGGTTTAATACATTCGCAAGATGCCATGCTATAGCTTCTCCTTCACGGTCTTCATCAGAAGCGATCCAGATATTTTTAGCTTCAGATGCTGCTTTACGCAGTTCGCTTACGACCTTTATCTTTTCTTTCGGAATTTCATAATCAGGCTCGAATTCATTTTCAATATCAATACCCAGATTCTTTTTTTTGAGATCTCTGATATGTCCGAAACTTGATACGACATGAAAATCTTTTCCCAGGAATTTCTCAATGGTTTTGGCTTTTGCAGGTGATTCAACAATTACAAGATTTTCGATCATATCAGACAAGATTTATTATTTTAAAAAACATCGCAAAGTAAATCATTTAGGTACCAAACTTCAAAATAAACCGTTAGATTCTTTTATTTTACTATTTTTGAAACAAATTCTTCAGCCTGATGGGAGGCAATAAAAACAACAGAAAATATCTGATTATATTCTGGGCATTATTCGCTTTTCCGTTTATTGCAGCACTAATAATATTCATTCTTATTTCAAAGGGAAAGCTGGGACCGATGCCATCTTTCAGGGAGCTTGAAAATCCGGAATATTTTTTAGCTGCAGAAGTCTATTCTGAAGATGAAGTACTTCTTGGAAAGATAAGTATTGAAAACAGAACCTGGACAGACTTCCAGAATCTTTCACCGTATCTTGTCCAGGCGTTGATAGCAACAGAAGATATCAGATACTACCGTCATTCCGGTATTGACATACGCGGTCTGGGAAGAGCAGTTTTTCGTACAATTCTTCTCGGTCAGAATACCGGTGGAGGAAGCACCATCACTCAACAGCTGGCAAAACAGCTTTATCCCAGGGATACGATAAAAGTTTCACCTTTTGTCAAAAAAATGAGACTTGGCGTTTCTAAATTCAAGGAATGGCAGACAGCAGTTAAGCTGGAAAAGAGTTATACCAAGGAAGAGATTATTGCAATGTATCTCAATAAGTATGATTTCAATTACCAGGCAATTGGAATAAAATCCGCTGCAAGGGTTTATTTCAATACAACACCCGATTCTCTCAACATACAGCAGGCAGCCGTTCTTATCGGAATGCTGAAAGCTTCAACATTGTATAATCCAGTTAGAAATTATGACCGGATGTTACAGCGCAGAAACATAGTCATTTCCCAGATGAACAAATATGGATACCTGCAACAAGCTGTTTCTGATTCAGTAAAAAAACTTCCAATAGAACTGGATTTTCAAATTGAAGATCATAACACCGGCCGTGCCACCTATTTAAGGGAATATCTCAGGAATATAATGCGCAGACCGGAACCTGACAGAAATAAATATGTCAGAGAATCATCCTATGAGGATGCGCTTTGGGAATGGGATAATAATCCCCTTTATGGATGGTGCAACAAAAATAAAAAACCAGATGGTTCAAATTACGATATTTATAAAGATGGTCTGAAGATCTTTACAACTATTAATTCAAAAATGCAGCAATATGCTGAAGAGGCTCTGGCGGAACATCTGTCGAAAGAAGTACAGCCCGACTTTTATGCCAGGGCAAAGACATTCAGAAATCCGCCGTATTCAAATAATCTGACCAAAAGAGAAATAGAGGAGCTTTTAATGAATTCGCTCAAACAGAGCGACAGATACTATATAATGCGGGCAAGAGGCGTTCCCGAAGACTCAATAATGATGGCATTTAAAACCAAGGTCAGAATGAAAGTATTTTCCTGGAGAGGAGAGATAGATACAATAATGACACCTTTTGATTCAATCAGGTACTATAAGTACTTTGTAAGATCGGCAATCATGGTTGAAAATCCTCATAACGGTTATGTAAAAGCCTATGTCGGCGGACCAGATTTCAGATATTTCAAGTGGGATGCTATTACCCAGCAGAAAAGGCAGGTTGGAAGCACAATCAAGCCATTCCTGTATACAATTGCTATGCAAAATGGATATTCTCCATGTTATGAAGTCGAAAATATTCCCCGATCCTTTGAGGTTAACGATACTACATGGACTCCAAGAAGCTCAGGACCAAAGGCATACCATGGAAAAATGGTTACACTGAAATGGGGTTTGGCCCAATCCGAAAATTATATCTCTGCATGGCTTATGGAACAATTCAGACCGGCAGCAGTGGTTGATCTCATGCATAAAATGGGAGTCAGAAGCTTCATCGATCCTGTATTTTCCATTTTTCTGGGAACATCTGACGTAAAGCTGGAAGAGATGGTTGGAGCCTATGGTACTTTTGCAAACAAGGGTGTTTACACTCGTCCGATGTATGTAACAAGAATTGAGGACAAGAACGGAAATGTCATTTCGAAATTCACACCAAAGATAGAGGAAGTGCTAAATGAAGAAACTGCTTTTCTGATGTTGAATCTTCTCCAGGGTGTTGTTCTGACCGGTTCAGGAAGAAGAATGAGGGTTGAACCTTATAATTTAATGAACCAGATAGGAGGGAAGACAGGAACTACACAGGAACAATCTGATGGCTGGTTTATGGGTGTGACACCTAATCTTGTGGGTGGGGTATGGAGCGGATGGGAAGACCGTGCCATCCATTTTGAAACACTGGGAGAAGGGCAGGGAGCTAATATGGCACTGCCTGTATTTGCCATATTCCTCAGAAAAGTATATAACGATCCGCAGCTTGGAATAATGGAAGCTGATGAATTTGAACGTCCGGTCAACTTCACAATGGATATAGACTGTGATAAGGTTAAAAGGGAAAGTTCAAAGAGAGATAATTCATTGAGGGTAAGATACTAAATGGTGCAACGGCATAACGATGCAACAGTGATGGGAGGTCTGCAGAATGTCAGCTGAACAGCGACTTTACCAGGTGTTCAATTTTCCCGACCGGTATTAATTCAATTTCCAGTCCTTTTACAGGAATACTCCTGTGAAACTTTGAAAGATAAATCTTTTTGAATCCCATTTTTGAAGCCTCCCTGATTCGCTGTTCAATTCTTGATACAGGACGAATCTCTCCTGAAAGACCTGTTTCTCCGGCAAAACAGACTTCCCTGGAAATTGGAATATCAAGATTAGAAGATAGGACAGAACTGATTATTGCAAGATCAATGGCAGGATCGTTCACCTTTATCCCACCGGCGATATTCAGGAAAACATCTTTGATTCCAAGCCTGAAGCCTGCTCTTTTTTCCAGAACGGCAAGCAGCATATTCAACCTTCGTATATCAAATCCTGTTGCGCTTCTCTGAGGAGTTCCGTAAACAGCACTGCTCACAAGAGCCTGAGTCTCAATAAGAAATGGTCGAAGACCATCAACGGTGGCAGCAATTGAAATTCCGCTTAATGATTCATCATGCTGATTGATGAATAGTTCGGATGGATTACTGACTTCTTTAAGACCATTTTCGGCCATTTCAAAAATCCCAAGTTCAGAGGTCGAACCGAACCTGTTTTTTACTGAGCGGAGAATACGGTATATATAATTATTGTCACCCTCAAAATATAGAACCACATCAACAATATGCTCGAGTACTTTTGGACCGGCAAGTGTTCCGTCTTTTGTGATATGTCCAATGAGAAAAACAGGAATACCTGTTATTTTTGAGTATTTTAAAAGTTGCGCAGCACATTCCCGAACCTGAGATACAGAGCCCGCGGAAGATTCAAGCATACCTGTGCTGATTGTCTGAATAGAATCTATAATTATTAATCCGGGTTTTAAGTTTTCAGAATGGACCAGAATAGTTTCAAGATCGGTCTCGCTTAAAATGTAGCATAAGGGATTGGAATTTCTTAGTCTTTGGGCCCTGAGACTGATCTGTTCCTCACTTTCCTCTCCTGATACGTATAATATTTTTGTTTGTTTTAACGCAAGTGCAAGCTGAAGTGCAAGTGTTGATTTACCAATTCCTGGTTCTCCGCCAAGGAGTATCAGAGAACCGCTTACCATACCTCCGCCCAGTATCCTGTCGAGCTCAGGCATGCCGGTTCTGTGCCTGTTTTTTTCATCGGCTTTAATATTGTCAAGAAGCTCAGGTTTTCTTTTTTCCAACGCTGTAATAAAAGATACTTCACGGGAAGATGAAGGAGCAATGATCTCCTCATGATAAGTATTCCACTCCTTGCAGGAAGGGCATCTGCCAATCCATTTTGGAGACTCGGCACCACAATTCTGACAGACAAATACTGTTTTGGTTTTTGGCATCGATATTTTATTTACTGTTTCCTGTGATCAGTGACTCATTTCCTTCAGGAGGATTAACTTGTTTATAATGTCTCCCGAACATCAGGAAGAATGAAATAGGACCTATGATGAGTTCAAAAACAAGCTGTGATTCATGAGCAAGTATAGCATAAATTAGACCATCTTCAAGATTTACACCCTGCACCACTGCGAGTCCTCTTGAAACAATATAATGAAATGCCCCGATTCCTCCCTGAACGGGAGCTGACATTGCCAGACCACCGATTACCAGTATAAAAATCGATTGCCAGAAAGTAATTTGAGATGTACTTTCAATTGCAAATACAACTACCCATGTCATCAACGCATAGTTGATCCAGATAAAAACTGTTAGTGCAATGAATTCCCATTTTCTATTCAGATTTGTGATCGTTTTCAGTCCATTGATCACCCCTCTTGCAAGGTCGAACATCTTTGAAAAAAACCTGGTTTTCCTGAGACTCTTTTTATGTCTGATAATCAGTAATAAAACAGTTACACCCAAAAGAAAAATAACAATCCATGAAATCCATGTGAAACCAAAAATTGAAAAAACTTTTTCCTGAAGAGGTTTGAATATACTTTCTCTAAGGAATTCTTTTATAATTGTTCCGCTTGTGAAGATCAGGATTCCCAGGAGGAGAATAACTGACAGGAGATCGATGGTACGTTCAATAATCACTGTTCCCACCAGCTGATCGACGGGTAGTTTTTCCTTTTTTCCGAGGGCGACACATCTGGTTATTTCTCCTATTCTGGGCAAAGCGAGGTTTGCCAGATATCCGATCATCATTGCATGAAAGGTATGCCAGAATGTAGGATGATATCCAAGAGGATGAATCAGAAGTTGCCAGCGGCGGGCCCTGCTGACATAAGCTACTAAACTGAAAAAGATCGATAATAAAAGCCAGTAATAATTTGCCTCCTTCAGGCCATTGAGCAGTCTTTTGAAATCGACACTCCGGAATGCAAGCCATAGGAGCAAGATTCCGATTGCAAGAAAAAAAATGAATTTAATTGCCTGGATGATCTTTTTTTTCAAAATCAGATCAGTTTATTTGTTTTTGTATCGGGGAAAATAATGACTGGCCGGAAAGATTTAGCTTCTTTAAAATCCATAGTGGCATAAGACATTATCAGCAGAATATCGCCAGGCAGAACTTTTCGTGCAGCTGCTCCGTTAAGACAAATATCACCAGAACCTCTCTTCCCTTTGATAACGTAAGTTTCAAGCCTCTCTCCGTTGTTCAGGTTTAAAACCTGGACCTTCTCATTTTCGATAATATTTGCAGCATCCATCAGATTTTCATCGATAGCAATGCTCCCGATATAATTCAGATTCGCTTCTGTAACGGTCACCCTGTGGATCTTTGACTTTAATACTTCTATCAGCATATTAATGGATCGAATGGATTTAAATTATGCTGCAAAGGTAATTAACCTTTTTAATTCAGACCAAATGGAATTCAATATTATCAATCAGGCGTATTTTCCCGGCTCTGACCGCAATACAGCCAAAGTATTGTTTCCCTTTTTTCATTTCACTCTTTTTCGTGACGGGAATGAACTCTTTATCGTCAACAACTTCAAAGTATTCAACGCTAAAATTACCGGCCTTCTCTATATTTTTCCTGACATATTCTTTTATTTCCGGAATATCAAGCTTGTTAAACATTTCAGATGCTGCATAAATTGTTTTATAAATCACAGAAGCCCTTTTCCTTGTCTCCGTTTCAAGAAACCTGTTTCTGCTGCTCATCGCCAGACCGTCAGGTTCGCGAATTATCGGATTGCCAGAAATTCTGACCTTGTAACCCGTCTGTCTTACAAGCTCTTTTATAACTGCAACCTGCTGAAGATCTTTAAGTCCGAAAAATGCAATGTCTGGTTGTACTATATCAAATAACCTGGTAACAACCCTGGCAACACCATTGAAATGCCCCGGGCGATGGAGTGCTTCCATTACATTGTCAAGATTGCCAAAGTGAAAAATTCTTTTGTCCTCAGCCGGATAAATTTCCTTATCATCGGGGGTAAAGACAATATCGTTTTTCCGGAGTGATTTTTTTAAAAGAGCAAGGTCTGCTTTAATAGTCCGGGGATAATTTTTAAGATCTTCTTTATCATTGAACTGTGCAGGATTTACATAGATGCTTATGATTACAACAGGACATTCGTCGATGGCGTTTCTGACGAGAGAAAGATGACCTTTGTGAAGAGCACCCATGGTGGGTACGAATCCTATCGGAGATAAATGCAGCTCTTTTAACTGTTTTTGAAGCTCTTTAACAGTGCTGATAACCTTCATTTAAGAAAATTTAACATACAAAGCTAACAGGAATTAATTAAATGGTAAATATTTTGAACTTCGCAATCGGAACATATTGAAAGAATGTAAATTATGATTTGTCCGGATTTAATATGCTTCTGGGGAACGATCTTTCAATATAAGACGGAAATTTATCTCCCGGGACCGAAAAGAAAGGCTTTTCTGTAGTAAATCAATAAAATACCTCTTGTAAGTTATCTCAAAATTTATTATTATCTTTGCACCTTGTTAATAAATGGCATATCCGGGCAGATAAATGGAAAGCAGGAAGGTATTATTCATTTCACAGGAGATCACACCATATCTGGGGGAAACCAAGTTATCAAAAATAGGACGATATCTGCCCCAGGGCATACAGGAAAGGGGCAAGGAGATACGCACTTTTATGCCCAGATATGGTTGTATTAACGAACGCAGAAATCAACTTCATGAAGTTATAAGACTTTCAGGGATGAACCTGATTATTGATGATACTGATCATCCGCTTATAATTAAGGTCGCTTCCATACAAAGCGCAAGAATGCAGGTTTATTTCATTGATAATGATGATTATTTTCAGAGAAAATATATTGTTGCCGATTCCACGGGCAAAGAATTTGAAGACAATGATGAACGGGCTCTTTTCTTTGCTCGGGGGGTTATTGAAACCGTTAAGAAACTCCGCTGGGCGCCTGATATAGTTCATTGTCATGGCTGGATGTCAGCATTGGTCCCGGTATATCTCAGGAGTATTTACAACGATGATCCACTGTTCCACAATCATAAAATTATCTATTCAATTTACAATAATGATTTTAAAACACCGTTTAGATCAACATTCGTTGATAAATTGCGTTTTGACGGAATAGAAGGAGAAAACCTTAAGCTGGTTAAAAAGCCTGATTTCATTAATGTCTCGAAACTGGCTCTTAAATATTCCGATGGTATTATTATCGGAAGCGAAAAGATAAATGAAGAATTAGCCAGATATCTTAAGACAATTAAAAAACCAGTGCTGCCTTATATGGATGAGACACAATACATTGATGCCTATAACGACTTTTATGACAAGATTTTATCCTAGCAATATTTTTCCCCGCAGATTACATTCTGAAGTTTTTTTTAGCAATTTATCACTGGCAATTCTTTCAGGTATTTTGTTTCTTCTGAATTCATGCGAGGAGGACCCAACACAAATAGGCAAAAAAATACTTCCTCCATCCGATTTTGTCTCTTTTATATCGACTGACACAATTGGTGTGAAGACTTATACAATGTACAGCGATTCGATAGAATCAAATAATCCATCAACTTCTTACCTGGGGCAGCTTTATGATCCCTATTTTGGTACCACAACTGCCGGATTTGTTACACAAATAAGACTTGGTTCTGAATGGAATGAAGATTACTTTTTTATCGATTCTGTTAAATTATTTCTGAAACTGCTCACCCTGACAGGAAACGTTTCCGTACCTCAGTATTTAAATCTGTCAGAGATTAATGACGTGCTGAGTATTGATTCAACTTATTATTCCGGGCAGCCAGTATCGCTGACAGGATACAGTGAAAGAAATATTCTCCTGCCTGAACTTCAGGCAGATACAATAAACAATATTGAAATTAATATTCCGGTCTCATTCGGAGATTACCTGACCCGTGACACATCAAAACTTTTTTACAGCAGTAATGAACCAGATTTCAGGTCTTTCTTCAAAGGATTATATTTTCACCTGAGCCCATCCAGTAATCCAATATTTGCTTCATTAAGTATTGATCCTCCCGGCACCTATGAGACTTACTCAAATTATTTCGTTTTGTATATGCATGATGAAAGTATGGCATCAAAGGAATTTTATTTTATTCTTGACGCATTCAGCCGCAATGCCTGCTTCAACAGATATGTGCACGATTTCAGTACTGCCGAGCCTGATAAACTAATCAAACATATCAATGATGGTCAGCCTGATTCCCTGGCATATGTACAGACCATGAACGGACTTTATACAAAGATTCAAATTCCTGGTCTTAAGGATCTGAAAAAAGACATTGATATGTCTAAGATTATGATTAACAAGGCAAGACTGATATTCCCTGCTTTTTATGACGGTGAAGTCTACAAGCCATCCACGCTTCCTAAACAGATTTATCTGAGATATCTCACCAGTTCACGATCCAGATATCTTATTCCCGATTACATAATCTCATCCGAGTTTTATGATGGAACTCCGGATACTACCGCCGGTGTCTTTAATCTTAATATGGCTTCATATGTACAGAATTACCTTGAAGATTCATCAGGTAATCTTACTTCAGATCTGGAGCTATTCCTGTTACCCTCTTCAACAAATAATGTTATTCTTAAGGCAAATAATAGTACCAATCCTGTACGATTTGAACTTACCTACACAAAGTTCTAGATTTTATGAACTAAAGGCACATTATCCGGACCCTGCTTTATGGTCTTATTGCAGTCATCCCGCTTCAGCATTCGTTATATCACATTGCTGTTCAAGGGGATGTAATGTTAATCAACAGGAAATCTGGCAAAATCTTTAACAATTGAATAAGCTCTTAAAATAGATACTAAATGAAAACTTCAGGAAAATACCGTAGTCTTTCTGATTCTGAAATTAAAACTCTGCAAAACAATGGATGCAGATGTGATGACTGGAAAAATGTGAAAGTTGCCAAAGGGTTTAATCCTTCACATTGTTCAAATGTGACATTTTCAGGTGCAATTAAGATCGGGGAGTTCAAAAAAACATTTACTGACGAATCTGGTGTCAGTATCAGATGCGGGATTTCCAATGCCCATATACATAATTGCAATATAGGCTCAAATGTACTGATCAGCAACATTGGAGATTATATCGCAAATTATAATATTGAAGATGATGTTGTTATAAAGAACTGTGGTAAAATTCACACAAAAGGAAAATCAACTTTTGGAAATGGAACTGAAGTTGCGGTTCTCAATGAGGCCGGAGGGCGTTCCGTTAAAATATGGGACCAGCTTTCAGCACATGCTGCTTACATTATTGCACTTTACAGGCATCGGGATATTGCCATTAGAAAAATTGAAGGAATGGTAGCTGAATATTCAAAATCAGTAAGTTCCGACAGAGGTACCATAAGTCACAATACAATAATTTTTAATTGTCGTGATATTAAAAACGTAAAATTTGGTCCCTACAGTCATGTTGAAGGAGCAATCAGCCTGAATGAAGGTTCTGTAAACAGCTGCAAGGAAGATCCGGTATTTATCGGCCCGGGAGTAATAATGGAACATTTCATTGTATGTTCAGGATCGATAGTCACAGAGTCGACTCTTATCGATAAATGTTTCGTCGGTCAGGGTTGTGTGCTCGGTAAACATTATTCAGCAGAAAATTCCCTCTTTTTCGCCAATTGCGCCGGATTTCACGGGGAAGCATGTTCAATATTTGCCGGCCCTTATACAGTTACACATCATAAATCTACACTGCTTATTGCCGGTATTTTTTCATTTATGAACGCAGGCAGCGGATCGAATCAGAGTAATCACATGTATAAGCTCGGGCCTATTCACCAGGGTATTATGGAGAGAGGTTCAAAGACAACAAGCGACTCTTATCTGCTATGGCCGGCACGTATAGGACCATTCACACTTGTTATGGGAAGACATTATAAAAACATGGATACTTCTTCATTACCTTTCTCATACCTGATTGAAAGTAGTGATGAGAGCGTTCTTGTACCCGGAATCAATCTCAGAAGTGTGGGTACAATAAGAGATGCTCAAAAATGGCCTAAGCGCGACAGAAGAAAAGATCCGGTCAAAATTGATCAGGTTAACTTCAATCTGCTGAGTCCATATACTATTCGCAAAATGTTTGAGGGCAGAGATCTTTTACGCAGGATAAAAGCAGTTGCAGGAGGAGTTTCGGCTACTTATACCTATAATAATATGCTGATAAAAGGACCCTCACTGGACAGAGGTATTGAATTTTACCAGACCGGCATAAATAAATTTCTCGGTAACTCCTTGATTAAAAGGCTTGAGAATATACAATTCAAATCAAACAGTGATTTGCGGAAAAGACTTGCACCGGACAAAACAACAGGTGGTGGTGAATGGGTCGATCTGGCAGGGCTTATTGCTCCGCAAAAAATTGTTGATGAACTTCTTGATAATATAGAATCCGGGAAAATAACATCTTTAAAGCGTATCGATGAAGAATTCAGAAATATTCATAAATCATACTATGACTGGGAGTGGACATGGTCTTGTGAAAGGATTGAGAAAGAAGCCGGAAAACCAGTCAATAAGTTTACGGTCAATGATGTGGTTGGTATGGTTGAAAAGTGGAAAAAAAGTGTAATAGATCTCGATAAGCTTCTCTATGAGGATGCCAGAAAAGAGTTTACGCTTTCATCTATGACAGGCTTTGGAATAGATGGAGGAGAAGAGATTAAAAAACGGGATTTTGAACAGGTCAGAGGCGAATTTGAATCCAACAGCGTTGTCTCTGCAATTCAGGACCATATTAGACAAAAAACCGCTCTCGGAGATGAACTTATAAAAAGAGTAAGTAAGATTAAATAATCATGATTTATCTCCCGGCATACATTGAATCATAATACTTCTCATAGTCACCGGAAATAACATTTTCCAACCATTTTGTATTTGCAAGATACCAGTCAACTGTTTTTTCGAGTCCTGTCCGGAAGTTGTAAGCAGGTGACCAATTCATCTCCTTTTGCAACTTTGATGAATCGATAGCGTACCTGAGGTCATGACCAGGCCGGTCTTTTACAAATGTCATTAGTTTTTCGGAAGTGCCTTCGGGCCGATCAAGTTTTTTATCCATAATCCTGCAGAGCATCCTGATCAGGTCAATATTTTTCCACTCATTGTTTCCCCCGATATTATACGTCTGACCTGGTTTTCCATGGTGAAAAATAAGATCAATTGCATTTGCGTGATCTTCAACATAAAGCCAGTCACGGATATTTTCACCTTTTCCGTAAACTGGAACAGGTTTATTGTTTTTGATGTTATTGATTGCCAGTGGAATCAGCTTCTCAGGAAACTGGTTTGGTCCGTAGTTATTTGAACAATTGGAAATCAGGGCAGGTAATCCAAAAGTATAGTAATAAGCTCTTACCATATGATCGGAACTTGCTTTTGAAGCAGAATAAGGGCTCCTTGGATCATAGGAACTCTCTTCTGTAAATCTGCCTTCTTTTCCCAATGATCCATAAACTTCATCAGTAGAAATGTGATAAAAAAGCTTCCGCTCAAAGTTTTTCTGCCAGCAGTCAAGAGCCGCATTCAGGAGATTTACTGTTCCAACAATGTTGGTAATGACAAATTCATCCGGACTTGTTATTGACCGGTCAACATGCGATTCTGCCGCAAGATGGATAATCCCGTCAAAACCATATTTGCGAAAGAGATCCAGTACAGCCTTTTTATCAGTGATGTCAAGTTTTTCAAAAATATAATTCTTCTTTTTCTCAATATCGGTAAGGTTCTCAAGATTCCCTGCATAGGTTAGCTTATCGGCATTTACAATTCTGTAACCAGGATATTTACTGACGAATCTCCTTACAACATGTGAACCTATAAAACCGGCGCCCCCGGTAATAAGAATTGATCTTTCAGTATTCATTATTATCAGCTTTTTCCCCTTATATTTTTCTCCCATTCCCAGGCTGTACTCATAGCTTCATCAAGAGAGCTTAAAGTCTTCCAGCCTAATTCTTTATTAGCGTAAGATGGATCGGCCCAAATCTTTTCAATGTCTCCTGCTCTTCTGCCGGTAATTCTGTACTTCAGTTTTATTCCGGAAACCCTCTCGAAAGATTTAATTGCTTCCATTACTGAAACGCCATTGCCGGTACCAAGATTGAAGACTTCATAGTTCTTTATATTTTTCTTTTCTATAAGCCGTTTAACGGCAATTACATGAGCTCTTGCCAGATCGACAACATGAAGATAATCCCTTATACAGGTTCCATCGGGTGTGTCATAATCATTTCCAAAAACCTTCAGCTCATCTCTCAGTCCATAGGCTGTCTGGGTAATAAATGGAATGAGATTTTCAGGAATACCGCGGGGCAGTTCTCCAATCAGTGCGGAAGGATGAGCTCCAATCGGATTAAAATACCTCAGGAATATAGCGTTAATCTTGTTGTTTGCAGATACAGTGTCTCTGATAATTTCTTCGCCAATTTGTTTGGTGTTCCCATAAGGTGAAATTGCCGGCTGAGTTGGAGCATCTTCTGTAACAGGAAGTTTCGCAGGCTGACCGTAAACAGTACAGGATGATGAAAAAACCATGGAAGGAATGCCATATTGTTTCATTGCATCCAGCAGGTTCATAAGTGAAACAAGATTGTTCCTGTAATATTCAAGTGGTTTGTTAACAGATTCACCAACAGCTTTATAGGCAGCAAAATGAATAATGGCCGAAATCTCCTTATATTTTTTCAGAAAGATGTCAAGCTTATTCTGATCGCAGATATCAAACACTTCCAGGCGTGGTGTTGTTCCTGTTATTTTTCCAATCCGGTCTGCTACCTCTGCTTCAGAATTGTATAAATTGTCGATAAGAATGACTTCAAATCCCTTCTCAATAAGTTCAACGGCAGTGTGTGACCCTATATATCCTGTCCCTCCGGTAACAATTATTTTCTTTTTCATTTGGATTTTGATTTTCCTGGCAATCAGATTAATTAATGTATTGCGACAGAATTAAATTGTTTTTAAGATTGGATGAAAATTACCTTGCAATCCGATTGGTTTTGCATTCCTTATTGTATATGCAGTTACTACTGACTGTCGTGCCTGGTCTAATCCAAATCCGCGGCCTTCAATAATTTCTTTGTAGGTTAAAGTGTGCAGGTCGGCAAATCCCTCACTGAATTCGACCTCTTCACCTTCAACGGTAACAGACCTGTATGTTCTTTGACCTTTTTCTCTTATTTCTTTCGGTATATCATTGTAATCAAGGCTCAGGAACCATCTTACCCTGGCATTTTTAAGCTCAAGGTAACCTCCTGCTTTTGTTGGTTCGGACAGGTTTACGACATTATTTTTGACTTCACCGAAGATCCAGCCCAGCATATCAAAAAAATGAATACCGATATTTGTTGCTATTCCTCCTGATTTCTGAATATCTCCCTTCCACGATATATAATACCAGTTACCCCGGCTTGTGATGTAAGTCAGATCTACGTCATAAACTTTATCCTTCGGACCATTAAGTATCCTGTCCCTGAGTTCAATTATTTTAGGATGCAGGCGCAATTGCAGTATTGTATAAATTTTATGGCCTGTTTCATTTTCTATTTCATGCAGGGCGTCCAGATTCCAGGGATTAAGTACCAGGGGTTTTTCACAAATGGCTTCCGCACCATGGCGCAGAGCAAACCGGATATGAGAATCGTGCAGGTAATTGGGGGAACAGATGCTGACATAATCTATCTTTGTTCCGCTTCTTTTCAGCTTATCAAAATGTCTGTCAAAGCGTTCAAACTCAACAAAAAAATCACTTTTCGGAAAATAGCTGTCCAGGATTCCGACGCAGTCAAATTTGTCGAGACTTGCAAGCAGATTATTTCCGGTGTCTTTTATTGCTTTGAGATGGCGTCCGGCGATATAACCTGCAACACCTATCAATCCGAAATTCTTTGGAACTGAATCCATTTTTTGACTATTATACGAAAGGTTAAATTAAACAATTTTAGTAACTATGCCATTCTCAAGCCTGTATCTGTCGCCACTTTCGGAACAAACCGCAAATCCCTTGTTATCGAAAATAAGCTTATGTCCGTATTCACTCATCCAGCCCGTCTGTCGTGCAGGATTACCTATAACAAGAGCATATGGTTTGACATCTTTTGTTACAACTGCACCAGCTCCTACAAATGCATACCTTCCTATTATTACACCGCAAAGAATAGTTGAATTTGCACCGATTGAAGCTCCCTTCTCAACAATAGTAGTCTCATAGCTGTCTTTCCGTATGATCTCGCTGCGGGGATTTATTATGTTTGTGAATACCATTGAAGGTCCAAGGAAGACATCATCATCACAGATAACTCCCGTATAAATGGATACATTATTCTGAACCTTGACGTTTCTGCCGAGCTTTACACCGGGAGAGACTACCACATTCTGACCAATATTGCAATTCTCACCGATTTCCGAATCTGTCATTATGTGGCTGAAATGCCATATTTTAGTGCCCTTGCCAATTTTGCAACCTTTATCAATTACTGCTGATTCGTGAGCAAAATATTCTTCTTTCATAATTATTGTTTTTCAAAATATTTTAAAATACTATTGGTAATATAATCAATTTGCTCTTTTTCCATATCGGGATGCATAGGCAGTGAAAGTACTTCCCTGCACAATTCTGAAGTAACCGGAAAATCATTTTCAGCATAGCCCAGAAAGCGGTATGCCTCCTGCATATGAAGAGGCCCGGGGTAATAGATCATAGAAGGTATTTTGTGCAGCTGGAGATATTTCTTCAATTCATCCCTTTTTCCGTCCTTTACGCGTATCGTGTATTGGTGAAAGATATGGGTAGAATAATCTGATCTTGCGGGAATCATGATTGATGGACATTTTCCCAGTGCCTTATCATAGGAATCCGCAACAGCTCTCCTGGCAGAATTGAACTGATCGAGATATCTGAGCTTGACATTAAGTATTGCTGCCTGGATAGTATCAAGTCGTGAATTAATGCCTATATCATCATAATGATATCTTTCTTTCATTCCATGGTTAGTAATGCTTCTCAGCTTTTTCGCAAGATCTTCATTATTTGTAAACAATGCACCACCGTCACCATAACAGCCGAGGTTTTTTGACGGGAAGAAAGAAGTAGCACCTATAATACCTATAGTTCCTGCTTTACTGCAGGTACCGTCAGAAAAGATATAATCTGTACCTGTAGCCTGCGCAACATCCTCAATAACAAAGAGATTATGTTCCTTTGCAATCTTCATTATATTCTCCATATCAGCACACTGACCAAAAAGGTGAACAGGTACTATTGCCTTTGTATGCGGAGTAATTGCTTTCCTTATTTCTTCAACAGATATATTATATGTAAAGGGATCAGGATCAGTCAGAACCAGTTTTAAACCCAGGAGAGCGACTACCTCTACAGTTGCAATAAACGTGAAGTTTGGCGTAATCACTTCATCGCCGGGTTTCATTCCGAGAGCCATCATGGCAACCTGAAGCGCATCTGTCCCATTTGCACATGAAATAACATATTTTGCCCCCAGGTAGTTCTGAAGTGCTTCTTCAAATAATTTAACCTCAGGCCCTTTAATAAATGCAGCGGAAGAGATCACAGATTTTATCGCTACATCAATTTCAGTTCCCAGCTTTTCATACTGAGCCTTGAGGTCAACCATCTGGATTTCTCTCATAGATGAAAATTAGAATACGAAGATATTACATTAGAAGGAAAGTAAGAAACGGGTTTTGACCAATGAGGTTTGTCCTTACGGCAAAATCAATGAAATATATAATAAATCCTGTCAATAAAAAATTTCTTTCAATAAGTTACTTATCACAGCACCCGGTATATGATGAAAATATAAAGATTTTTCTTATTTTTGTACTGATCACAAGGTGAAAAAGTGGATATAACAGCTTTCATAAGAGAATTATTATTCAGCCACGATTGTGTAATTATTCCGGGATTTGGCGGTTTTATCGGAAATTATACTCCTGCACGGATCGATAAAACCACTTCCACTTTCTATCCTCCTGTCAAGCAGATATCTTTTAACAGGAATCTCAACCATAATGATGGACTACTGGTAGGAAAAATATCAGAATCCTCGAAGGTCAACTATGGAGATGCCCGGGATATTGTTGAGGTGTTTGTCACATCGATAAGAAAGAAGCTTGAAAAAGGCGAAAAAGTCGTATTCGACAATGTTGGAAGTTTTATTAACAATCAGGAAGGTAATATTCAGTTTGAGCCCGACCTTAATGTAAATTATCATCTCGATTCTTACGGGCTTGAATCATTTCAGTTTCCGCCTCTTGAACGATACGATGTCAGGAAACGTGTGGCAAGACATACAGATAAGGAACCGGTACGGTTTGCATCAATGAGGAAGATACTGTGGAAGGCTGCAGTAATTATTCCGATTCTTGCTCTTCTGGTTGCAGTTTCTCTCAGGACAGAGCTGTTTAAACAAAAGATTGAAACAACAACTTTAAATCCTCTGGCTACCGCTGAATTCGAGAATAACAAAAAAGCTGTTGATGAAACTATCGTGACCGAGCCGGTGAAAAAAGAAGAAATTTCAGTAACTGCTCCTGATAATGACAAACCATCCCTGGTTTCTGCGGCTGAAAATGATTTAACATTAACCGAACAGACCGGTGCTTATTATCTTATTACCGGCAGTTTTAAATTAAAGGAGAACGCTGATTATCTTGCAGATGTTTTACTGAAAGAAGGATTCTCTCCGGAGATTTTACCTGCACCGAATGGTTTTTACAGGGTTAGCGCAATGAGATGTGATGACCTTAATACTGCCCTGGGAAAGAAAACCGTCATTGGTAAAAAATTCCCCGGAACCTGGGTAAAGAAAATCTAACCGTTTTTATTTTATAATACTCCCGTTACTTACTTTTTCAAGCGGTGAAACAAGAACCAGTTTTCCGTCCTTGTCTTCTGCCATAAGGATCATCCCTTTTGATTCAATACCTTTGATCTTTCTCGGTTCGAGATTAGCTACAATGGATATCTGCCTGCCGACTAAGTCCTTCGGATCAAAATATTCTGCTATGCCGGATACTATTATGCGGATATCTATACCAGTATCTATTTTAAGCCTGAGTAATTTATTGGTCCTGGGAACTTTGTCAGCTTCAAGGACCGTTGCAGTCCTTATATCTATTTTTGCAAAATCTTCAAAAGTCACAGGATCTTTAGGGGGGCCTGTTTTTGTAGCGGACGACTCATTTGATTTTTTTGTAGCCAGCAATCTGTTTACCTGCCGTTCGATCTCCTCATCCTCGATCTTTTCAAACAACAGAGCGGGATTATTTATAAGGTGACCGGTCATAAGAAGATCAGTTTTCCCTGCGTCATCCCATTTACGCAGACCAAAATTAAGCCAGCCCCTTAATTTCTCCATTGAGAACGGAAGGAACGGTTCAAGAATAATTGTCAGGTTTGCTGTTATCTGAAGGGCAATGTTCATTATAGTTTTTACTCTTTCAGGATCGGTCTTAATCACCTTCCAGGGCTCGGTATCGGCCAGGTATTTATTTCCGAGCCTGGCAAGATTCATTGCCTCCTTAAGAGCTTCACGGAATCGAAACGTTTCAAGGCTGTTCTCAACGTTCTCCCTGATCTTTGGGATCTCATTCAGAACTGCATTATCATCCGGACCGGTTTTCCCTCTTTCAGGAACTTTTCCATCGTAGTAATTTTTTGTCAGCACAAGGGTTCTGTTAACGAAGTTTCCAAGGATGGCAACCAGTTCGTTGTTATTTCTTGCCTGAAACTCCTTCCAGGTGAAGTCGTTATCTTTTGTTTCAGGTGCGCTGGCACAAAGAGAATATCTGAGAACATCCTGTTTCCCCGGGAAATCAATGAGATATTCGTGAAGCCATACTGCCCAGTTCCTTGAAGTTGATATCTTATCATTTTCAAGATTCAGGAATTCGTTTGCAGGAACATTATCAGGCAGAATAAAGCTTCCCTCTGCATTAAGCATAGCAGGAAAAATAATACAGTGAAACACAATATTATCCTTGCCGATAAAGTGAACCAGCTTTGTCTCACTATCCTTCCAGTACTTTTCCCAGTCAGGTGTAAGTTCCTTTGTAGCTGAGATATATCCAATAGGTGCATCAAACCATACATAAAGCACTTTACCCTTTGCATTTTCCACGGGTACAGGTACACCCCAGTCCAGGTCGCGACTTACGGCTCTTGGCTGTAAACCCTGGTCAAGCCACGACTTACATTGTCCATAAACATTCGCTTTCCATTCCTTATGGTCTTCAAGGATCCATTTTTTAAGCCAGGGCTCATATTTGTCGAGGGGAAGATACCAGTGTAGTGTATTGCGCAGGACAGGCTTGCTCCCGCTTATGGTCGAATGTGGATTTTTCAGATCGGATGGACTGAGTGAAGTTCCGCACTTTTCACACTGGTCGCCATAGGCACTCTCATTCCCGCAGTGAGGACATGTCCCCATAATATAACGATCGGCAAGAAAACAACCGGCTTCTTCATCATAATATTGTTCTGATGTCTTTTCGGTAAATTCTCCTTTATTATAGAGTTTAAGAAAAAAGTCTGAAGCAGTCTCGTAATGAATTTTATTTGAGGTGCGTGAATAGATATCAAATGCAATTCCAAAATCTTCGAAAGCTTTCTTGTTTAATGCGTGATACCTGTCAACAATCTCCTGTGGTGATACCCCCTCATTTCTTGCCTTAAGCGTGATCGGAACACCATGCTCATCTGATCCGCAAATCGATATAACATC
>Ga0079037_100000105_pt1 | contig 28431 bp, 21 predicted proteins | sample Mud3Dept4metaG_FD_71479 | JGI IMG/M metagenome (GOLD analysis project Ga0079037, IMG submission 71479) | Freshwater wetland microbial communities from Ohio, USA, analyzing the effect of biotic and abiotic controls - Mud 3 Core 4 Depth 4 metaG | ecosystem: Environmental > Aquatic > Freshwater >... | reverse complement strand
CGCCCGATCGTGCTCGCGGCCGGCGAGACGCTGGTGCTGACCCGCGAGGCGACTCCGGGCCACGGCGCGGTACGCGACGCCGGTGGCGCCCTGCTGCACCCGGCGCAGATCCACTGCACCCTCCCGGCCGCCTTCGACCGCGCACGGGCGGGGGATCGGGTCTGGCTCGACGACGGCAAGATCGGCGGGACCGTCCTGGACAACGACGGAGAGCGCATCGCCGTGGAGATCACGCACGCGCCGCCTGCCGGGGCGCGGCTCAAGGCCGAGAAGGGCATCAACTTTCCGGACACCGATCTCGGCCTCGCAGCGCTCACGGGCAAGGACCTCGAGGACCTGCGTGCGGTGGTGGGCTTCGCGGACATGGTGGCCCTGTCGTTCCTTCGCAGCCCCGAGGACGTGCTGACGCTCGAAGACCGTCTGCACGAGCTCGGCGCCGGTCACCTGGGCATCGTGCTCAAGATCGAAAACGCCGCAGCCTTCCGCAACCTGCCGCGCATCCTGCTCGCGAGCCTGCACTCACCTCCGGTGGGAGTGATGGTGGCGCGTGGCGACCTCGCGGTCGAAATCGGCTTCGAGCGCCTCTCGGAAGTGCAGGAGGAGATCCTCTGGCTCTGCGAGGCGGCTCACGTGCCGGTGGTGTGGGCCACGCAGGTGCTCGAGGGCCTCGCGAAGGCCGGTGCACCCACGCGCGCCGAGGTGAGCGACGCTGTGATGAGCAGCCGCGCCGAGTGCGTCATGCTGAACAAGGGACCGCGTGTGGTGAGCACCGTCGAGTTCCTCGCCGACATCCTCAACCGCATGGAGGAACACCACGACAAGCGCATGGCGCTGCTGCGACGGCTGTCGGTCTCGGAGATCTGAAGCGGCGGTTCAGGCCGATGGCCTGTGCCCGGCGAGCCTCTGTCGCGATATAGCCAGCCCCAGGAGTCCGAGCCCGAGCAGCGACAGTGACCCCGGCTCCGGCACGAGTTCCGGCCACACGCCGAACGCGAGGTTCGTCGGTGGACTCAGTGCATCCCAGGCCAATCCATCCGGCGAGCCGACGGCCCGCTCGTTCTGCAGGCCGTCGAGCCGCGGCCAGCGGGTGCCGAATGCCCACGTCCAGTCGTCCCGATAGCTCGCGACGCTGAACCAGTACGACTGACCCCTGGCCAGGACCCACGCTGGGTCGTCCACGTCGGCGCGGTAGTGGTAGATCCCGTCATCCCACTCGCGGGCCCAACCCGGCTCGACTAGCGCGATTACGCTGCCGCCGTCGTCCGGCAGCGCGGGATCCGCGTCGGAGTTCGAGTAAAGCGTGAGTTGCCACGGATCGTTCGAGTAGCTTCCCCACCATTCCACCAGCACGATCCGTTTGTTGACCGTCGACGTGAAATCGTCGGCCAGGATGGGGCCGCCCTCCTGCGAGGCGAAGGTGCCCGGGCCCGTCGGGAAATCAATGTAGACCGGTGGAACGGGATTGGCCGACGCCGCACCGCCGCAGCACAGGGCGGCGATCGCCAGCACAGCCGTTGCCCATCCATGCGCCCTGGAAGAAGTGGGTGTCGTGGTCATCGCAGTGCTCCTTGCCGCGAACGGTACCCTTGCCGCGTCATTATGCTCGCGCCTAACGTCGGTAGCGCACCACGACGTCCTCGCGCGGCATGAAATCGCGGGCCTCGTAGGTCCACACCCGCACGCTCGGCCCCTTGGGCCGGAACGGATAGCTGAACGTCGGGTCCTTCGCGCCCGGCGGCAGTCGCACCTCGAAGCTTGCGCGGCGCAAGGGCTGGCCCCAGGCCTGGGTCGTGGTGACGATGTAGCGCGCGTAGGTGCTGCGCATCGCCTGCCGATACACGGTGCGCACCGTCAGGGCATCGGATTCCGTGGCCGGCAGCCGCCAGCGAACGCCGCGCGGCGGCAGCTCCTCGAAGGCGAGCAGCGCCCAGCGACCGTCCGGCTGCCGCCACTCGAGCCGCAGCGTCCGCGCCGCGCCAAGCAGCGGATCCTCGGGGTAGGGATACAGCATCGGCTGCGCAGGGACGGGTCCGCCGGCGACGCGGAAGTGGTAGGTGCCGGTCACCTCGACGGCGTCGCCGCGCAGGTCGATCAGGATCCCCTCGGAATCGAACTCCAGCCGGCCGGCGGAACGATCCGGCTCCGCGGCGCCTGCAGCGAACGCGAGCGCCGCGACCGCCAGCCCGGGCCGTAACCACTTCGCACGAATGGAGCCGCGTGGCATCGAGTTCTCCAAAGCACTACCTCCGTCAACGATTTGCCGCGGCGCAGCAGGCACGATTCCGCCCGATCAATACGCGCTCACTGTCTGCGCTCAAGGAAGGTCAGGTCATGGAAATCGCTGCTGCCGTCCTGTTCTGCTCCGTCGTCATCTGGTTCGTCGAGGAAGCCACCGACGAGCACGTCTAGACTCGCGACGGATACAGCCGCCCGAGCACCTCGGAGGCGATCGTCTCGAGCGGCGCCCGCAGCCGCGATGCCAGCACGGCGGCTGCGTCGCCCCGGACGGCGCCGGCCCACGTCTCCGCGAGCACGGCGCGGCGGGTCGCCACGACCTCGGCCACCAGTGCGCCCCAGTGCGGCGGGTACTCGCCCGCGACGAAGTCGCCGCGGCCGCGGCCGAAATGGGCCACTGCGAGGTAGCGAAGCACCGCGGCGACGACCCGGTCCGCCATGAAGTCTCCCGACCACCGTACCGTCGTCGCATCGGTGCCGCGAGCGAGGTTGTAGGCACTCGCAATCCCGCGGGCGCCGGCCGCGCCAAGCAACCCGCCGAGCAGCGCGCCCGCGCCGAAGGTGAGCCCACCGGCCGCGAGGTCCGCGACGAGCCCGCCGACCGCGCCCGACACCGCGGCTCCCAGCACGCTGGCCTTGCCGGGATCCGCCGCCTTGTCGACGGCAAGCTGGGCCCCCATGCGCTGCAGCACCTCGGCCGCGGCGCGCCCCGACAGTCCGTGCAGGCCGATCAGCTCGTCCGTGGCGCGGCGCACGTCGGCATCGAGCCGTTGCGCGAGTTCGCCCATGGCCGCGTCCATCGCGGCATCGCTCCGCTCGCCGGGACGCAGCAGGCTGCCCAGCCACGCGCGCGCCGCGTCCTTGAGGCCCGTCGCCGGCAGGGCCACCGTATCCGTCGCCGTCGCCGCAAGCTGCCGCGCCAGCACGTGCATGGACTGCTCGAACACGTCGCGATTGCGCGCCTTCCACGCGTCGGCCAGCCGCTCGAAGGTCGCGCGCCGCTCGTCCGGCAGGACCGCTCCGATGCGGTCGAGCAGGACGTGCTCCTGCACCCAGCAGCGTGCGAAGGCGTCGAAGGCGAGCGTGTCGCGCACCCACGGGTAGCCCGCGAGGTGCGACGCCCAGCGCGACACCTCGGCGGCCTCGACCTCCGCCCGCCGCGGCCGGCCGAGCTGGTTCAGCAGCACGACGACGGGCTTGGCCGTCCAGCCGAGGATCTGCATCTCGGCGTCCACGTAGCCGGCGCCGGCCGGGTCCTCGCTGGCGTTGACGAGGTAGAGCACGACGTCCGCCTCGTCGCGCACGTTGCGCATCGCCTGCTGGCTGCTGAAGAACGGGCGGTCCACGTAGCGGTCCCAGACCTGGGTCAGGAACCAGCCGAGCGCGTTGCCGCTGTTCTTCAGGCGCTTGAGCAGGCGCGCGCTGTCGCCGAAGCCGGGCGTGTCCCACAGCCGCAGTTCGTCTCCCTGCGGCGTCGCGATCAGCACGAAGGCGTCCGAGGTCTCGGTGACGTGCGCCGCGTCGCGCACTTCGCCGACGTCTCGCCGCAGCAGCGTGCGCGCCAGCGTCGTCTTGCCGACGTTGGTGTGCGAGATCAGGCTCAGGGAAATCGTGGCGCCCGCCGGGCTGCCGGCAGTCACGGAGCCACCGGGACCGTGCACGGCCGGCGTGCTCACGGTACGGGCGCGCCGAGCGCGACCAGGTCGGCCTCGAGGCCGTAGCCCGCGACGAAGTCACGCCACAGCCGACGCCGCTCCTCCAGCCGCGACGCGAGCGACGCGTCACCCGCCAGCCGCTCGGCATACGGCGATTCGTCCACCACCACGCGCACGGCCGCGGGCGGTCGCGCCCGGCGCGCCGAATCGCGTGCGGCGGCGATGACGACGCCGTGGTTCTCGGCCTCGGGCGTGGCCGCGAGGCTCATCAGTACGACGTGCAGGTCGGCCACGCGATGCGCGCCGGAATCGAAGGCTGCGGCGGCCATGTCCTCCTCGCCGTAGCGCAGCGAGGTGCGACGGTCGATGCGCACGTCGGCCCCGCTCACGGACGCCAGCCAGCGCTCGAGTCCGGCCAGCGAGGCGTCCGAAGGCTCGCAGGCATACGGCGTCACGCTCGTGACGCCGCCCGCGCGCACGTGGCCACCGCCGCGGAAAACGCCGGCCGCATACGGCTGCAAGGCCTCGGGCAGCGCCTTCGCCCGGCCGAGCCAGGCGAGTGCGAAGGTCGCGAGGCCCGCCAGCAGCAGGCGCGGCACCACCACGTAACAGGCGAGGCTGAGCGCGATCAGGTGGATCCACGGGGCGGCATCGCCGCCGCCGCCCGGCCAGCGCAGGGCCTCGACCGCCTCGAGCGTCCGCGGCAACTCAACGCCCGACCAACCGGCCACCGGGCCGAACAGCACGCCGAGGACCGCCTTGACCTGGGAGGGCCCGAGGAAGGTGCTTTCCCAGCCCGCCTCGTAGCGCAGCACGGTGCCGCGCAGGTACAGCCCCGTGATCAGCCCGATCGCGACGGCCGCGGCCGCGAGGTGCAGCCAGCGCCGGGCGTGCTGCGCGATGAACGCGCCGCCCGCGTCCGTCCAGCTCTCGGCATAGCTGCCGATCGCGCGGCCGAGCACCGCGTGCACCCGGGCGGTGCGCTTCACCAGCGGCCCGATGCGACGCGCGAACGCCCGCCCGGACCAGCGGCGTGAACTCAACGGTGCCGTCCCCGCACCGCGCCGCCGCCGCACCCAGCCGACCGCCAGCATGAGGTAGGTGAGCAGGTTCCAGGCGATCAGGCCGATGAACGGGAAGGCCAGGATGTTGATGCGCCTCGAGCCGTCCAGGGCCGACAGCGCGATGCCGCTCGCGAACGCGAGCATCAGCAGGGACGCCAGGATCCAGGCCGGCGTGCGCGTGCGGCCGAGCGCTTCCCCGACGATGGGGTGACGCTCGAGCAACGGTCCGAGCAGGCGCTCGGCCCGGTTGCCCAGCGCCTGGGCGAGCTTCGTGTCATCGAACGCCGGGCCGGCGTCTTCAGGAGCGATGCCGAGTTCGCGCATCGCCTCCCGCGTCGCCTGGGCGCGGTCGCCGGGCGGGAGGATCGTGCCGGCGCGGTCGACGTCCTCGATGGCCTTGACCATCAGCACGGACCGCAGGAGTTCTTCTCTCATCGTGGCCGAATCCTACCCGATCGGCCCGTGCACACCCGCGGCTGCGGTTGCCGCCGCGATCGCGGCGCCCCGATACTCGCCCGACACGACGCCGGCCGAGGAGCACGGGATGACGGAACGGATCACTCACCGCGGCGGCTGCCACTGCGGTCGCATCGCCTTCGAGATCGAGGCGCCGGCGCGGCTGCTCGTGCAGGAGTGCAACTGCTCGATCTGCTCGATGACCGGCTTCCTGCACCTGATCGTGCCGGCGAGCCGGTTCCGGCTGCTGCGCGGCGAGGGCGAGCTCTCGACCTATACGTTCAACACCGGCACGGCGCGACACCTCTTCTGCCGCCACTGCGGCATCAAGTCGTTCTACGTGCCGCGCTCGAACCCGGACGGCTACAGCGTGAATGCGCGCTGCCTCGATCCGGCCACGATCGAGGCTCTCGAGGTCGAGGGCTTCGACGGCCGCCACTGGGAAGACTCGGCTGCGGCTCTCGCACACCTGTCGCACGATTAGCCGTCAGGCGCGGCCGGGGTGAGCGGCGGCGGCCCCGGACGCGTTGAACCTGCGGTGGTTTCCTCCCAGAGGTCGCCGAGCCCGTCGGTACGCCGGTTGGGTTGGCCGCGCAGGTTCGAGGAGACGACGGGCACCGTCCGGCGGCGTGCGCGAGCGCGGGCCTCGGCCACGGCCTCGGCCACCCGGCGTTTCGCGCGCCTGCGGGCTGCGCGGATCACGCCCCAGAGCGCGAGCAGCGTCACGCCCGCAATCATCAGTGCGCCCACGTCCGTGTCCCCTTCCCTGGGGCGGCAATGCTCACACCGTCATGGCGGACGACGACAGCGCCATTTCTGTCGAGTCAGCGCCGAAACGCGCTCGAACGTGGTCAGTAGCGCAGTTCGACCTGTCCCGTGCTCGAGCGGTAGCTGCACTGGACGGTCCGCACCGTCTGGTTGCCCTTGCGTAGCTGAAGGCGCATGCCGTAGCCGCCCTGGATCGGCCGGGCCGGATCCCACTCGACGACCCGCAGGCCCTGGCGCTGCGCCTCGCCGAGACACGCACGTTCGGCCACCACCGCGCCCCCGCCGGACCCTCCGCCGGTGCCACCGCCCTGGACGGAAAGCTCCGCGCGATTCGAACTCGGGTAGAAGCGGCAGTCGGCTCGCACCGACTGGCCACGTAGCGTGCCGTCCACGGTCGTGAACCAGTACGAACCCCGGGGCTCGGCCCGCGCGATCCGGCTGACATTGATGTACTGGCGCTGCGCCTCATTGCGGCACTGCACCTCGGCGCGCTGCTGCTGGCCCGGGTTGACGCCGCCCCCGCCGGTGCGGGAAAGCTCGAAGCGGCCCTTGCAGCCGTGGTTGACCCAGACCACGCCGTCGCGCGTGCCCCAGCTGCCGGGAGTGCGGCACTTGCCGGACGTGAAGTCCTGCACGAGTCGCGCGGTGTAGCCCCGCGGGATCGGGCACTCGCGGTAGCGTCCGCCCTCCGAGCGACACTCGACCGGCTGTCCGCCGGCTCCGCCACCTCCACCACCGCGCACGACTTCGAAGGTTGCGCGGCAGCCGCGGTCCACCCAGACGCGGTCGCCCTTCTGTCCCCAGCTCGAGCCCTCGATGCAGGGCGAGTCGGATTTGCGCTTCACGAGCCGAGCCCGACCGTCGACCGGCAGCTGGCATTCGCGGTAGCGCTCGTCCTTCGACGCGCAGTTGAACTCGAAGCTGTCCACCGTCCCGCTGCCGCCCCAGCCGAAGCCGTACAGGCTCACGTCGCCGGTGCGCGTCTCGACGAAGCACGTGCCGTCCGTGACCTTGCCGCGATGATCCCGCGCCTTGATGTCCAGCTGCCAGCCGTCCTTCGACTGCTGGAAATTGCCGGTGGACAGCACGGTGAAGCCGCGGCGCTGGACTTCCCGGGTGCAGTCGCTCTGCGCCGAGCGCTGGTTGCCCTGCGCGGCGGCCGCTCCAGGCAGGTTGGCCACCAGCATCGTCAGAAGCGCGAGAAGCGGGCCGAGTCGTCGCATGCACGTGCTCCTGTACGGCGGGACTCCGGGGTGCCGCCGGTGCTACCAGTGAATGCCGCGCATCAGCGAGGCGAAGATCATCGCCTCCTTGGTCGGCGGTCGCTGTTCCTCGCCGTCCTTCTTGCCCTGCGCCGCCGGGGAATCCGGGAACATGCGGTACGCCGAGTTCATCACCACCTCGGACATCTTCGGCATCACGAGGTGCATGATCTCGGACATCACGCCGAGGCGCGTGGCGATGCGCTGCGGCTTGCGGATGATCGCGTCGGCGATCATGTCGGCCGCCTCGTCGGGCGAGATGATGGTCGGCATGCCCTCGTAGATCTTGGTCGGCGCGATCATCGGCGTGCGCACCAGCGGCATGTTGATGATCGTGAAGTGCACGCCCTCGTCGTGGAACTCCGAGGCCGCGCAGCGCGCGAAGGACTCGAGCGCGGCCTTGGAGGCCACGTAGGCCGAGAAGCGCGGGGCGTTCGACAGCACGCCGATCGAGGAGACGTTGATGACGTGCCCGCGGCGCCGGGCCGTCATGGACGGCAGCAGGTTCATGGTCAGGCGCACGCAGGCGAAATAGTTCAGCTGCATCGTGCGCTCGAAGTCGTGGAAGCGGTCGTAGGACAGCGCGAGCGAGCGGCGGATCGAGCGGCCGGCGTTGTTGACCAGCACGTCCACGTGGCCGAATTCCTTCAGGATGTCCTTCGCGAGCTTGTCGTTGGCTGCGTAGTCGCCGAGGTCGCAGGAATAGGTCTTCGCGAAGCCGCCCATGGCGGCGATCTTCGCGCGCACCTCGGCGAGCTTCTCCTCGTCGCGCGCCACGATCACGACCTTGCCGCCCGCCTCCGCGACGCGCAGCGCCGCGGCCTCGCCGATGCCTGAGGACCCGCCGGTGATCACCACCACCTTGCCCTTCACGGCGCCGCGCAGGCTGCGGTCGATCGAGAGGTCCGGGTCGAGGTGGCGCTCCCAGTAGTCCCACAGGCGCCAGGCGTAGTCCTCGAGCTGCGGCACCCGGATCTTGGCCTTCTCGAGCAGCTTCTGCGTGTCGCTCGAGTCGAAGCGGGTCGGGTAGTTGATGAACTCCAGCACCGACTTCGGGATCTGCAGGTCGCCCAGCAGCTGGTTCACGACGTTGCGCACCGGCTTGCTGCGCTCGAGCGACTGCGTGACTCCCTCCGGCACCATCGAGAAGATCTTCGAATCGAGGCGGAACGCCATCTCCGGGGCGTGCGCGGCGCGCGCGAACACGTTCAGCATCTCGCCGACCCGACGGGGCTTGGGATCGGTGAGGTGGAAGCAGCGGCCGTCGAGCTTCGGCTGGTGCGCGAGGTGGACCATGGCGTTTACAACGTAGTCCACCGGCACCAGGTTGACATAGCCGCCCTCGAGACCCACCAGCGGGATCCACCGCGGCCAGGACTCGCGCATCTTCTGCAGGGCCTTGAAGAAGTAGTAGGGCCCGTCGATCTTGTCGATGAAGCCTGTCTTCGAGTGGCCGACCACCACGCCCGGCCGGTAGATGCGGAAGGGAATCCGGCCGTTGGCGCGCACCAGGCCCTCGGAATCGTGCTTGGTGCGGTAGTAGGGGTGGTCGAGGTCCTCGGCCTCCTCGAACATGTCCTCGGTGAAGGTGCCGCGGTAGAGGCCTGCGGCCGCGATCGAGCTGACGAGGTGGAAGCAGCCCGCGTTCACCGCCTCGGCGAAGGCGAGCGCCGTCTGCGTGCCGACGATGTTCGCCTCGTGCATGGTCTCGGCGCTGGCCTCGAGGTCGTACACGGCCCCGAGGTGGAAGAAGTGCTTGACCTTGCCCTTGAGCTTGGTGAGGTCCCCCCTCGACACGCCGAGCTTCGGCTGCCCGAGGTCGCCCTTCACGGCCACCACGCGACGCACGCTCTCCTTGCCCCAGAACTCGCGCAGCTCGTCGAGCTTGCCGAGCGACTTGGGCCGCACGAGCACGTACACCGTGCCCTTGCCCTTGGCGAGCAGCGACTGCACGAGGAAGCGGCCGATGAATCCGGTCGCGCCGGTCACGAAGTAGGTCATTTATTTCTCCCCAGCGATGGACGGCAGCGCCGCGTTTCGCGACGGCTCGTTTTGCGGCTACCTTAGGGGCGGGGCCGTTGAAGGTCAACGTGGCGCACGGGCGCGGGAAGGACCCAGATGACGACATCCGGTCACGAGCGCATGTCCAGCGTGGACACGGCCTGGCTGCGCATGGACGGGCCGGACAACACCATGATGATCGTGGGCGTGTCGGTCACCGGGACGCCGGTCCGTCCGGACGACTTCCGCCGCATGATCGAGCAGCGGCTGCTGTGCTTTTCGCGCTTCAGCCGCCGGGTCGCCGCGGACGCACTCGGCGCGTCCTGGGTCGACGACGACGCATTCGACCTCGACGCGCACCTCGTGCTCGCCGAGTTGCCGCCGCCGGCCGGCAAGGACGAGTTGCAGGCGCTGGTCTCCCGGCTCGCGAGCGAGACGCTCGACCCTGCGCGACCGATGTGGCAGGTCCACCTGGTCGAGCGCTACGAGCGCGGCAGCGCGTGGATCATCCGCGTGCACCACTGCTACGCGGACGGCATCGCGATGATGCGGGTGCTGCTGTCCATGACGGAGCAGGATGCCGGCCCCGCCCTCTCCCGACGCCCGGCACGCCCGTCGCCGCGGCCGGATGTCCTGCCCGTGCTCGGCTGGCTGCAGCACCTGACGATGCCCGCGGGCGACATCCTCGAGAACGCGCTCGCCGAGGGCGCGAGGCTGCTCGAGGGCGGCGTCCACCAGCTCTTCCACCCGGGGCGGGCGGCCGCGCTCGCCGGTAACCTGGGCGGAATGGCCGGCGAGTTCGTCCGCGTGCTCGCGCTGCCCGACGATCCCGTCACGCCCTTGCGTGGAGCCTTGAGCGGCGAGAAGACCGTCGCCTGGGCGACGCCGATCCCGCTGCACGAGGTCAGGACGATCGGCAAGGCGCTCGGCTGCAGCGTCAACGACGTGCTCATGGCCACGGTCGCCGGCGCCCTGGGCGGCCATCTGCGCGAGCAGGGCGTCGACACGCGCGGCCTCACGGTGCGCGCGTCGGTGCCGGTGAACCTGCGCGAGGCCGACGAACCGCTGTCGCTCGGCAACAAGTTCGGCCTGGTGTTCGTGGAACTCGCGCTCGGTCTCGCCAACCCGCTGCAGCGCCTCCGGGCCACCCACGAGGCGATGGCTACGCTCAAGGGCTCGCTGCAGCCGGCGGCGTCGCTGATGTCGCTCGGCCTGATGGGGATGCTGCCTGCGGCAGCCCAGGCACCGCTCGTGGAGTTGTTCAGCCGCAAGGCGACCGCCGTCGTCTCCAACGTGCCGGGTCCGCAGGCACCGCTCTACATCTGCGGGCAGCGCGTCACCGAGATGTATTTCTGGGTGCCGCAGAGCGGCTCGATCGGACTCGGCATCAGCATCCTGTCCTACGCGGGCCAGGTGCACTTCGGGATGATCGCGGACCGGGCCCTCGTGCCGGCGCCGGCCCGGGTGGTCGAGCGCTTCCCGGCCGAGTTCGAGAAGCTGCTGCTCGCGACGGTCGTGGGCGCGCTCTCCCTGCGGAAACTGCCTAGATCTCGGATTGACACAGTGCAGCAAAAGGCGCGGAATCGGCCACAATAGAAGTGCATTCCAGCTGCGGCATCGGCCGCGAGGGGGCTTCGATGGCGGCGCGCAGAAAGAAGACGGTCAAGTCCCGGACGACGACGGCGCAGGGCGCGCTGATCGAGAACGTCCAGCAGATCTGGCTCGCCGGCATGGGCGCCATCGCGAAGGCGCAGAAGGAAGGTCCGGCCGCCTTTCAGGACGCCGTGGCCGAGGGCTTCAAGCTGCTGACGCGCTCGCGCTCGAATGCCGAGGAGATGATCCGCGAGGCCTTCGAGTCGGCGCAGGAATCCGTGCAGTCGAAGCTCGGCTCGGCCCGGGACCAGGCCTCGGAGACCTGGGACAACCTCGAGACGCTGTTCCAGAGTCGCGTCCACAAGGCGATGAACCAGCTCGGTGTGCCGACCGCCGAGGAAATCCGCGTCCTCACCCGGCGCGTCGCCGAACTGAACGCCACCGTCAAGACCCTGTCGGCGAAGCAGGCTCGTGCGAAGCGGTCGGCCAGCAAGGCCCCGGCCAGGCGCCGGGCCCGGGCCAAGACGGCCCGCTGAGCCGGGGACGGACCACTCCGATGCTCGACCTCCAGCCCGCCGCACGACGATCGCCGCCGAGCCACCGACGCATCGGGCTCGCGCTCGCGGGCGGGGGCCCGCTCGGAGCGTTCTACGAAGTCGGCACGCTGCACGCCATAAGCGAGTCCTTCGAGGGCCTCGACCTGACCACCCTCGACATGTACGTGGGCGTGAGCTCGGGCGCGATGATCGCGGCCGGGCTCGTCAACGGCTACGACACCACGGACATGGGCGTCGTGTTCATCCACAACGCGTCCACCGAGCATCCCGTGCGGCCGGGCCTGTTCCTGCGGCCCGCGTTCCGCGAGTACGGCACGCGCCTCGCTGCGATCCCGGAACTCGCGGCGGACATCTTCAAGCAATACCTGCGCGACCCAGGCAAGGACTGGGCCGAGGCGATCGACCCGATCGGACGGCTGCTGCCCACCGGACTCTGCGACAACCGGCCCTTCGAGCGGTTCCTCGCGCAGATGTTCACGGGCCCGGGCCGCACAAACGACTTCCGCGAGCTGCCGCGCAGCCTCTACATCGTCGCCACCGAGCTCAACAGCGGCTACTCGGTGCGCTTCGGCGAGCCCGGCTTCGACCACGTGCCGATCTCGCGTGCGATCCAGGCGAGCACCGCGCTGCCGGGCCTGTATCCGCCAGTGCCGATCGACGGCCACACCTACGTGGACGGGGCGCTCATGCGCACCATGAACGCCTCGCTGCTGCTCGACGAGGGCGCCGACTTCGTCATCTGCGTCAACCCGCTCGTGGCCTTCGACGCCGCCAGCGTGCCGCCGCGCGCCAATGGGCATCGCAAGGACCTCGACCTCACGCACGGCGGGCTGCCCGTGGTGCTGAGCCAGACGTTCCGCGCGATGATCCAGTCGCGGATGCTGGTCGGCATGCGCACGTACAAGCAGAGCTATCCGAACACGGACGTGCTGCTGCTCGAGCCCGACCGCGGCGACGACGAGATGTTCTTCAAGAACGTGTTCCGCTACGCGGACCGCAAGCGGCTCGCCGAGCACGCTTACCAGCGCACGCGGCGCGACCTCCTCGCGCAGGCCGACCGCCTCGAGCCCATCCTGGCGCGGCACGGCATGCGCCTTCGGCGCGACCGCCTCGAGGATCGCACGCGCAGCTTCGGCGGCGCGGTCCGCGAGCGGGCCCGCCGCATGCAGCCGGTCACCGGATCGCTGCACCGGGCGCTCGACCGGCTCGAATCGTCCCTCCACGCACTGCGCTGAGCCCGTGAAGATCCTCGGCGTCGAGGTCGGCGACGAACGCCGCGGGCGTGACGACGCCGGCACGCTCGGCCGCCTGCTCGAGCGCAACGCGGCGCTGCGAGGGGTGTTCGCGGACGACCGCGCCGCGCGCGAGCGCCTCGTGAAGCTGCAGCACTGGCAGTCGAAGCGCTTGCTGCGCAGCCACGCCGACCTGCGCGCCAACCCGCGCTACCGCATCGCCGTCGAGTTCTTCTTCAACGAGCTGTACGGTGGCGGCGACCCGCAGGCGCGCGATCGCGACCTGCAACGCGTGCACCGCGTCATGGAGCGGCTGCTGCCCAGGGAGGCGCTGCACGCGCTGATGCTCGCCATCGAGCTCGAAATCCTGTCGCAGGAACTCGACGCGGACGTGGTGCGCGCGATGCCGCCCGGACCGATCACGGTCGACACCTACGCGGAAGGCTATCGTCGCGCCGGGCGCCGGGCTGATCGCGAGCGGCAGATCGAGCTGCTCGGCACCATCGGCAAGTACCTCGACCGGGTCGTGAAGAAGCCCATGATCCGCGGGCTCGTGCACTTCGCCCGTCGGCCGGCACACGCCGCCGGCTTCGGCGCGATGCAGGAATTCCTCGAGCGCGGCCTCGACGCGTTCGAGGCGATGCACGGGGCGGACGAGTTCCTCGCCGTGCTGCGCGAGCGCGAGTGGCGGGCGATGGAACGGATCTTCGAGGGGGTTGCGGATCCGTTCGAGTTCGCCGGTCGGAGGCGGACGCCTTAGCTGCGGTTGCTGCGGTTGATCCGGACCGCATTCCGAGTCGCTCCCCGATACTCGCTTGGTCGGAATGCGGTCGGGATCAATCGCCGACGCGCGGCTTCCAGGAAGAGGGGCGCGGCGGCCTCAATCCTGGGGCCGCCCCTTCGATTGCGGGCCGAGTCAGTAGCTATTCGTGTCGCCGGCCACCGGGTTGCTGGCGCTGGAGACGAACGCCTCGTGGTTGCGGTCGGCGCTGATCGAAGACTCGAGACTCTGGTTGTTCGCACAGGACGCCGCGGTCGTGGACCGCTGCGAACGACAAAAGTGGGGAGAGGCTGCGAGGCGCAGCCGCCGCCACCCAGCCTTTGAGTGACCTCGAGTTCATGGTGGACTCCCTGGAAGTCGTGACGTGAAGGCCGCTGCTCACGGCCTGCCCCTGGGGTTCCGGCGTTGTACCTTTTGTGCCGCCTCTACCGCCGGGCCAGTCCGCCGGGCGGTCGTGGTCGTTCAGGTCGTGCGCGGCCCGAGCGCCAGAAGCTGCAGCAGCTCCGCCTGCGAGCCAACCGCACACTTGGCGAAGATGCGCTTAAGCGTGGAGCGGGCCGTATTGGCCGTGATGTCGAGCGCAGCGGCAGCCTGCTGGACCGACCTGCCCGCGAAGAGCTCGTTGGCGAGCCGGGCCTCGGACGGGCACAGACCGTAAAGGGCGGCGAGCACCTTGGACGACAGGTGCCGCCGGCCGGCATGGGGCTCGTAGACAAACACGCTGAAAGCAGCTGACTGAACGGTCTCGAGTGCGCTCACGAGAACGCGGTATGCGCCCGTCGGCCCCTGACCGTGGACCCGCAGCACCAGGCTCGAGCCGCCGTCGGTGTCTCTCGCCCTCTCGATGAAATGTTGGTACCGGTCCTGGATGGACGGGTCGGCGAACTCCAACCGGCCGCGCCGCAGCGCGAGCCCATCGCCTCGGCCGAGCATTGCCCTCGCCGCGCGGTTCGCGAAAACGAGGCGGCCGTCGGCCGGCCGACAGCGGCATCGCGCGAACGCCCGAACGGTGGCGCGAATCAATCGAGTTCGGAACGTTCAAGAGCGTACCTGCAAGGTACCCGCTGAGCTTCTACTGCCCTTGCGCCACCCGGCCCCGTGCTGGGTTCGCAGCAGGTCTGTTCAAACACGGCCGCTATTCTGCGCTGGCCAAATGCGGCGTCAACGCCGGTGCACGACGAATCGGCGCCCTCGCCTCGCTCTACTGCGGCGGGCGCGGCCTCGCTGCCGCACGCCTCCTTGCCCGTTACGGCACGATGCCGGTACCCGACAGCGATACCGCGAGCGGACTGCTCGTCGCGGTTGTGCCGATCGAGAGCCTCGCCGAGCGGCTGACTGCCGCCGTCGGCGCGAACGTCACGCTGATCGTGCAGGTGCTGTTGCCCAGCAATGCGGCCGGGCAGTCGTTCGCCTGGCTGAACGCGCTCGCGCCGGTGCCCGACAGCGAGATGCCAGTCACGGTGAACGGCGCGTCGCTCCTGTTCGACAGGGTGGCGACGAGCGTGCTGGTGCTGCCGAGCGCGACGCTGCCGAAGCTGAGCCTGGTCGGGCTCACTGAAGCCGCAGGCAGCACCGTGAGCGTCCGCAGCTTCGAGATGCCGTTCGCAGTCGCTCCGATCCTGCTCGTGGTCCTCGCAAGCACCGGACTCGTCGCGACCGCAAACTCGCCCGACTGCGCGCCGACCGGAATCACGATGCTCGCGATCGTCGGACTGGCCACCGCCGCGTCGGTACTCGACAGGTTCACCGTGATCGGCGCGGGGCCCGCGCGGCACTCCAGCCTCGCGACCCCGGCCACCCCCGCGCCGCCGGTCACCGAGGTCGGTGACAGCGACACGGAGAGGGGGCCCATCGGCCGCAGCGTCAGCGGCCGGCTCAATGTCTGTGGACCGAGCGTCACGCTGACCGTGCCGGACCTGTTCGCGGCGACCGGCAGCGAATTCACCGTGAAGCTCCGCGTCACCGCGCCGGCCGGGAACCTGACGCTCGCCGGGGGTGTCGCTTCGGCCAGCGTGTCGCTGATCGTCACCGTGGCACCGGTTGCCGGCGCGGGCTCGGATAGCGTCACCGTGCCGGTCACGCTCTTGCAGCCCGCAATCACTGCGCTGCGCAAGGTGAAGCTCGCGATCGGCGTTTCGTTGAGGTCCACCGGAACCACCGTGACGGTGAAGTCAACGTCGGTGGAAGCGACGTGCGTGACGCGCGTCACCACCGGGTCCGTCGCATCCGGCACCAGGTCGATACCCGTGATGCGAAAGGCCGACACGCCAGATGGCACGTGGTCCGTGAAGCGGAACACCTGGCCCGCTGCGAGCGGGAAGGTGCCGCCGTCGAACTCGATGGTGAAGCTGTCGTCGCCACCCGGCAGCGGCACTGGGATCATCGCGGTGGCGAAGCGCGGACCGTCGCCCTCGACGGCGAAGTCGTGGCCGATCGCCGGCGGCGCGGCCTGCCACGCGGCGCACTGCACCGCCTGCCCGGGCGCGAGCGGCCCGCCCGCCACGGTCCAGCGGCAACCATCGAAGCGCCCGCCCCCGCCCGGCAGAGCCTCGAGCGGCGACGCGGGACTGCCGGGGCTGCAGCCCTCGCAGGGCGTGGCGACGAGGATGCCTTGCTGGGTACCCGAACCCGGGGAGGTTAGGTCGTAGAACCAAGTGTTGATCGCCAGCTGTCCTTTCTTGTTGAGCGACTCGGCGCCGATCCACGGATTGGTATTGGCGGCGATCCTCCGGCCACCACCCACGTCGAGTTCTGTCGCCGGATCGCTCACTGGACCGCGCGGCACCAGCCGCCGGAAGGGATTGCCGCTCAGGTCTGCGATCCAGATATGTGGGTTGTTGACGCCGTCCGGTTCGGTGTCGGCACCGAACACGACGTGGTTCCAGTCATTCATCGCCGTGCCGGTGACGAGCATGTTCGAGCACCCGCCCGGCTCGCGCATCTGGATCGCCGTGCCCACGCCGGCGATCAGGTGCTCTCTCGGGTCCGGGCCGACGTCGAACACCGAGAGCCGGGGCGGGTAGCACACGGTCTGGTTGCCCACGCCCTGGATGGAGACAAGGCCGCGGTCGTTGAACCCGAGGCCACGCTGCACGCCGCCGCCGCCCATCCACGCAGAACCCGGGCCGATCGTGACGCTGCGCAGCCGCAATGCGTCGTTGCGCGTGGTGTCGAGCACCGACAGCAGCACGGTGCACGCGTCGTTCGCAGGACAGCCGCCGCCCGTGCCGAAGGAGGAGACGATCCAGCCCGTGTCGTTGATCAGCGTGGCCGCCGCCCAGTTGCCTTCCAGCGACGGGAATCCACCCGACTGGCTCGTGAGGCCATCGGTGGCCGTGAGCAGCCAGCCGGCATTCGACGTGCCACCGTTGGTGACTGCGTGAAACCCGATCTGTCCCTGGTCGTTGAGGTTGATGCCGCGGCCATAGCTGGGGAAGTTGCCGGTGCTGGCAGACTGGCCGGTGCGCAGCACCGGCGCTGGGTCCTGCGAGGCATCGAACCAGAAGAACTCCGGTGGGTTCTGCCCCGGCTGTGTCGAAGGGGCGCCGCTGCGGGCGCCTACGAGCACCGTCAGCAGGTCGTCGTCGTTCAGCGCCACGGTCGAACCGCCCGCTACGTTGCTCGTACCGCTGCAGTCGGGATAGAACTCGTCCTGCCCCGCGACCCAGTTCGCCGCCGTGGACGACCACAGCAGCCGCGTTTGCGTGCCGTCGTGGAACCACAGCTGGCGTACGTTGAGGTCGCTGGTGCCGTCGGGAAAGGTGATGCCGTTGCGGATCCACGCCGCGTGGCCCTTGTCGTTGAACGCGATGCTGCACAGGCGGTTCACGCGCTGGAACTCGGTACGGCTCAACTCGTAGAGCAGCCGGTAGCTGTACTCCGGCCCCGGCGCCGCACGCGCCGCCACGCCGGCGAGGCCCATCGACAGCGCGCACAGCGCCGCCGCGATCGTGCGATACATCGTGTTCATGAGCGTCGTCCCTTCCTGCCAGCGCTTGTGATTGTTCTCGCGTGCCGCCGGGCTTCCGTCCTCCCGCTCAACGATCTCGCCCCGAATCGCACTTCGCAAGCCCCCAAATGGGGGGGTGGTGCTCGCGGATGGCTTCAGTGTCACAAGGTCCTCGGCCCCAGCGACAGCAGCAGCACGCCGCAAGCTGGCGGTGAGCGCCCCTTCCGGCAGATCGAGTGGCAGCATCGGTCCCACCGCTGCGGCAGCGGTGCATGGCGACTCCGTTGCGTGCGCCGTGCGAGCCCGACGCAGGCGGGCGAGCCCTACTGCGCCTGCCTGAGCGTCGCCGCTGGAGGCTGCGTCACGACAGAGCGCGCCGCGAGCACGCCCGCGATGCCCACGAGCAGCGCCCCTCCGACGATGCCGATGACCCACACCCACGGATCCGGGGAGTAATCGAGGTTGAACACCTCGCGCGCGAGGAAGTAGCCCACCACCGTCGCCCCCGCCGCCGCAAGCAGGCCCGACAGCAGCCCGAGCGCGGTGAACTCCGCGGCCACGCCCTGGAACACCACGCGCCGGCTCGCCCCGAGCGTGCGCAGCATGGCGCTCTCGTAGCGGCGCTCGTCGCGCGTGGCCTGCACCGCGGCGAGCAGCACCATGAGGCCCGCGGCGAGCGTGAACAGGAACACGTACTGCACGGCGAGCGCGGCCTTGTCCATCACGTCGCGCACCTGCGAGAGCAGCGCGTCGAGGTCGATGATCGTCACCTCGGGGAACCGCCGCACGAGGTCCACCAGCGCCGGCCGCTGGCCGGGCTCGACGTGGACGCTGGTGATCAGCGTGCCGGTGACGTCGTCCAGCACGCCCGGCGAGAACACCATGAAGAAGTTCGGCTGGAAGGAATCCCAGCGCACCTCACGCAGGCTGGTGATCGTGGCCGTGACCGGCTCCCCGGCCACGTCGTAGGTGACCGTGTCGCCGAGCTTCAGGCCGAGCCGATCGGCGTACTCCTGCTCCACGGACACGCGCGGACTGCCGTCGTCGCCGTCGGTCCACCAGGTGCCGCTCACCAGGCGGTTGTCGTCGCGCAGCGTCCGCGCCCAGGTGAGATTGGCCTCGCGTTCGACGAAGCCCTGCGCGCGGTCGCCCTCGAAGCGGATCCGGTCCACCGGCACGTCGTTGATCGCGGTGAGCCGCGCCCGCACCAGCGGCACGAGATCGGTGGGCGGCAGACCGCGCTCGCGGAAGAACTCGCGTACCGCGTCACCCTCGTCCGGGCGGATGTTGATCATGAAGTAGTTGGGCGCGTCCTCGGGCAGGCTCGCGCGCCAGTCGCGCAGCAGGTCGTCGCGCACCAGTGCGAGCAGCAGCAGCACCATGAGCCCGAGCCCGAACGCCACGATCTGCACCACGCTGTCGCGGCCGCGACGCGCGATGTTGGCGAGGCCGTAGCGCCAGGCGACGCCGACGCCGCGTCGCAGCGGCGCGAGCGCCTTCACGAGCAGCCAGCCCGCCGCGGCGAGCGCGAGGAAGGTGCCGCCGATTCCTGCCGCCACGACGGTGACGAGTCTCGGATCGCGCACCAGCCAGTAGAGCAGAGCGAGCACGGCACCGATCGCGAACACGTACACCGCCGCATAGCGCAGCGGCGGCGGCTCGAGGTTGCGCCTGAGGACGCGCGCCGGCGGCACGCGCTTCAGCTGCAGCAGCGGCGGAAGTGCGAACCCGACCAGGATGGTCACGGAGGTGACGAACCCGAGCCCCGCCGTCGCCACGCCGGGCGGCGGCAGGTCACTGCGGATCAGGTCGCGCAGCAGCCAGGCGAGCCCGGCCTGTGCGAGGTAGCCGACCGCCGTGCCCACGAACGTGACCAGCACGGCGACGGCAACGAGCTGCAGCACCGTTTGGCGCAGCACGAAGCCCTGCGAGGCGCCCATGCACTTCATCAGCGCCACGGTGTCGAGGTGCCGCGCGGCGTAGCGGCGCGCCGCCATCGCGACGGCCACGGCCGAGAGCAGCACGCTCACCAGGCTCGCGAGCGACAGGAACCGGCCTGCGCGGTCGGAGGACGCACGGATCTGCGGACTCGCGTCCTCGATCGCCTGCAGCCGCTCGCCGGGCTGCTTGGTGGCCTTGAGTTGGTCGCGGAACGCCGCGACGTCCGCCACGGCGCCGGCGAACAGCACGGCACGGCTCACCCGGCTGCCGGGCTGGATGAGCTCGGTGGCCGGGACGTCGGCCAGATTGATCATGAGGGTCGCCGAGAGGTCGCTGAAGCCCGCGCCCTGGTCGGGGCGGTAGTCGAGCACCTGCGTGACCCGCAACGTGTGCGCGCCGACCGCGAGCGTAGCGCCCACTGGCACGCCCAGGCGCGCGAGCAGGCGAGAGTCGGCCCAGGCCTCGCCAGGCGCGGGGATTCCGTCGGTCGGCCGCGCCGGTCCGAAGGGCTCGTCGGCGATCTTGAGCCGGCCGCGCAGCGGATAGCCCTCGCCCACCGCGCGCAGCGCCACGAGCGAGGAATCCTCCCCGTGGAACACCACGCTCGGCATGGAAAGGATTCGCGCCACCTCGAGGCCGCGGCCCACGGCCTCGGCGTCGTAGGCCTCGTCGATCGGGCGGGCCGACTCGAGCCGCAGGTCGGCTGCGAGTACCTCGCCGGCCTGCTGGGTGACGGCGCGACCGACGCGATCGGTGAAAAAGCCCACCGCCGTGAGCGAGGCGACGGCCACGAGCAGCGCGAGCAACAGCACCGCGAGCTCACCGGACTTGAGGTCGCGCAGCAGGCTGCGGAGGACGAACGGCAGCGAGGCCACCGTCATGACCCCACGACGCGCCCGGCGTCGAGGCGGATCACGCGGCCGCAGCGCGCAGCCAGCGCCTGGTCGTGCGTCACGAGCACCAGCGTCGCGCCGGTCTCGGCGTTTAGGCCGAACAGCAGCTCCATGATCCGCTCGCCCGTCACCGCGTCGAGATTGCCGGTGGGCTCGTCCGCAAACAGCACGTCGGGCCGCGTGACGAAGGCGCGGGCGATTGCGACGCGCTGCTGCTCGCCGCCCGACAGCTGGCGAGGGTAGTGGCCGACGCGCCCGGCGAGCCCGACGCGGCCCAGGACCTCCAGTGCTGCGCCGCGCGCATCCCGGCGGCGCGCGAGCTCCAGCGGCAGCATGACGTTCTCGAGCGCCGTGAGCGACGGCACCAGGTGGAAAGACTGGAACACGAAGCCGACGTGACGCGCCCGGACCGCCGCCCGGCCGTCCTCGTCGAGGGTGGTGAGATCGCTGCCGGCGAGGCACACGGTCCCCGAGGTGGGCTCGTCGAGGCCGGCGAGCAGGGCGAGCAGCGTGGATTTTCCCGCGCCGGAGGCGCCCATCACGGCGACGGTCTCGCCGCGCGCGATCCCGATGGACACGTCCGACAGAATGGCGAGCGTTCCCTCGGGGCTGCTAACCTGCTTGCCCAACCCAGCCGCCTCGAGCACCGTGTCCATTCGTTCTGCCTTCATCGTCTTTTGCCTGCTGTGCTCGACGCTGTTCGCGCCGGCGGCGCCGGCGGAGTCTCCGAAGATCCTGGTGCTGGGCGACAGCCTGAGCGCGGCCTACGGAATCCGCCTCGAGCAGGGGTGGGTAGCCCTGCTGCAGGCCCGGCTGGAGGCCAAAGGGTACGGGCACCGCGTGGTCAACGCCAGTTCGAGCGGCGAAACCACAGGCGGCGCGCTGGCCCGGCTGCCGCGGGCGCTCGAGCGGCACCATCCGGCGGTCGTGATCATCGAGCTCGGCGGAAACGACGGCCTGCGCGGCCTGCCCGTCGCCGAGGTGCGCGCCAACTTCGAGTCGCTGATCCGGCTGTCGCGCGAGGCGGGCGCAAAGGTGCTGCTTGTCGGCATGCGCATCCCGCCCAATTACGGCCCGGCCTACGCCGGCGCCTTCCACGCACTGTACGGCGACCTCGCACAGCGCTATGAGCTGCCGCTGGTGCCCTTCTTCCTGGACGGCATCGCGCTCGACGACTCGCTGATGCTGGACGATGGCCTGCACCCGAACGCGGCGGCTCAGCCGAAGCTGCTGGAGCTGGTGTGGCCTGAGCTCAAGCCGCTGCTCAAACGATGAAAAGCGCCGCCGGCGCTGCTATATAGGCAAGTCGCCCAGGGAGCGTCCGGATTTTCCGGCGCGGCTCGCGGGCCGGGGGTATCTGGATGGAAAAGATCTGGCTCAGGAGCTATCCGACTGGCGTGCCGGCCGACGTCAATCCCGACGAGGTCGCCTCGCTGCAGGCGCTGCTCGCGCGCAGCTTCGAGAAGTTCGCGGACCGGCCGGCCTACACGTCGATGGACCGCACCCTCACCTACGGCGACCTCGACCGCCTGAGCCGCCAGTTCGCGGCCTACCTGCAGCAGGTCGCGGGCCTGAAGAAGGGCGACCGCCTCGCCATCATGCTGCCCAACGTCCTGCAGTACCCGGTGGCGCTGGCGGCCGCCTTCCGCGCCGGCCTCACGGTGGTGAACACCAACCCGCTCTACACGCCGCGCGAGCTCGAACACCAGCTCAAGGACTCGGGTGCGCGGGCGCTGCTGATCCTGGAGAACTTCGCACACACGTTTGCGGAGGTTCGCGCCGCGACCGGCATCGAGACGGTGATCGTCACCGGCGTCGGCGACCTGCTCGGCTTCCCGAAGTCGGCGCTGGTGAACTTCGCGCTGCGGCACGTCAAGAAGCAGGTGCCGGAGTACTCGCTCCCCGGGTCCGTGGGCCTCGCGGAGGCGCTCAGCAAGGGCAAGTACGAGAACCTCGAACCCGTGGCGCTCGGCCACGAGGACATCGCCTTCCTGCAGTACACCGGCGGCACCACCGGCGTGTCGAAGGGTGCGGTGCTGACCCATCGCAACATGGTGGCGAACGTGCTGCAGACCGAGGCCTGGATGGGCCCGTCGCTGCGCGACCAGACCGAGCAGATGGTGCTGATCGGCGCACTGCCGCTCTACCACATCTTCTCGCTGCAGGGCTGCCTGACGTTCCTGAGGCTCGGCGCGCACAACATCCTGATCGCCAATCCGCGCGACTTCCCCGGCTTCGTCAAGGAGCTCGCCCGGTACCCGTTCACGTTCTTCGCGGGCGTCAACACGCTCTTCAATGCGCTGCTCAACACGCCGGGCTTCGACCGCCTCGACTTCAGCAAGCTCAAGGTGAGCCTCGGCGGCGGCATGGCCGTGCAGCGTGCGGTCGCCGAGCGCTGGAAGCAGGTGACCGGCTGCACTCTGACGCAGGCGTGGGGCCTCACCGAGACCTCGCCCGGCGCCTGCATCAACCCGCTCGATGCGCCCGAGTTCAATGGCTCGATCGGCCTGCCGATCCCCTCGACGGTCATCACCATCCGCGACGACGACGGCAACGAGCTTCCCGTTCGCCAGTCGGGCGAGATCTGCGTCGAGGGACCGCAGGTGATGCGCGGGTACTGGAACCGCCAGGACGAGACCGACAAGGTGATGATCGACGGCCGCATCCTGCGCACCGGGGACATCGGCTACATGGACGAGCAGGGCTACGTCTTCATCGAGGACCGCAAGAAGGACATGATCCTCGTGTCGGGGTTCAACGTGTACCCGAACGAGGTCGAGGGCGTGGTGGTCACGCACCCGGGCGTGCTCGAGGTCGCGGCCGTGGCGCAGCCCGACGAGCGCGCCGGCGAAATCGTCGCGCTGTTCGTGGTCCGCAAGGACCCGGCGCTCACGGAGGAGGACGTCGTCGAGCACTGCCGCAAGTCGCTCACCGGCTACAAGGTGCCGAAGCGCGTCTACTTCCGCGACGAGCTTCCGAAGACCAACGTCGGCAAGATCCTGCGGCGCGAGCTCAAGGACCAGCTGAAGAAGTAGCGGCCCGGCCCGCGCGGGAGGCTTGCGATGCCCGAATCCATCCTCGCGCTGATCGGCAACACTCCGCTGGTGCAGGTGCGCTCCTTCGACACCGGCCCCTGCGAGCTGTACCTGAAGCTCGAGTGCCAGAACCCGGGCGGATCGATCAAGGACCGCATCGGGCTGTCGATGATCGAGGCCGCGGAGCGCAGCGGCGAGCTGCGCCCGGGATCCACCCTCGTCGAGGCGACCGCGGGCAACACCGGACTCGGGCTCGCGCTCGTGGCGGCGCAGAAGGGCTACCCGCTCATCCTAGTGGTGCCCGACAAAATGTCGCGCGAGAAGATCCTGCACCTCGTGGCACTGAGCGCGGACGTGCGCATCACGCGCTCGGACGTCGGCAAAGGCCATCCCCAGTACTACCATGACATGGCGCAGCGCATCGCCGGTGAGACGCCGGGCGCCTACTTCGTCAACCAGTTCGGCAACCCGGCAAACCCGTGGGCGCACGAGACCACGACCGGGCCTGAGATCCTGCGCCAGATGGACGGGCGCGTGGACGCTGTCGTCTGCGGCGTGGGCTCGAGCGGCACGATCACGGGCTTGAGCCGGTTCCTCGCCCGCGAGTCGCCCGCAACGCGCTTGGTGATCGCGGACCCAGTCGGATCCGTCCTCGCCGACTACATCCACACCGGCACGCTGGGCACGGCCGGATCCTGGGCGGTCGAGGGCATCGGCGAGGACTTCATCCCGTCGATCGCGGACCTGAGCCGCGTTACCCACGCCTACTCGATCCCGGACGCCGAGAGCATGCTGACGGCACGCGCCCTGCTCCGGCAGGAGGGCATCCTCGGCGGGTCGTCCTCGGGCACGCTGCTGGCTGCTGCGCTGCACTACTGCCGCGAGCAGAGCGAGCCGCAGCGGGTCGTCACTTTCGTGTGCGACAGCGGCGCGAAGTACCTCTCCAAGACCTACAACGATGCGTGGATGTTCGAGCGGGGCTTCCTCGCGCGCGAGCAGGTGGGCGACCTGCGCGACCTCATCGTGCGCCGGCACGACGCCGGCCTCACCATCACGGTACAGGCCGGCGACTCGCTTCTCACTGCCTACAACCGCATGCGCAGTGCGGATGTCTCGCAGCTGCCGGTCGTGGACGAGGCCAACCGCATCGTCGGGATCGTCGACGAGTTCGACCTGCTGCAGGTCGTGCGCCGAGACGACGCGGCCGAGCAGTTCCGCCGGCCGGTGAGCGCGGCGATGTCCACGCGGCTCGAGACGCTTGCGCCGGATGCCGGGCTCGACGCGCTGTTCGCGGTGCTCGACGCAGGGCACGTGGCGATAATCGTCGAGAACGACGCCTTCCTGGGATTGATCACGCGCGTGGACCTCCTGAACGCGCTGCGCACGAGGATGCTATGACCGACAGCCCCGACCGCCCGCGTTTCGCCACCCGCGTGATCCACGCTGGACAGGAGCCCGACCCGTCCACCGGGGCCGTGATGGTGCCGATCTACGCGACCTCCACCTACGCGCAGTCGAGCCCGGGCGTGCACAAGGGCTACGACTACGGCCGCAGCCACAACCCCACGCGCTTCGCCTTCGAGCGCTGCGTCGCCGACCTCGAGAACGGCACGCAGGCGTTCGCGTTCGCCTCCGGCCTCGCAGCGATCGCGACGGTTCTCGAGTGCCTCGACGCCGGATCGCACATCGTCACCACCGACGACCTGTACGGCGGCACGGTGAGGCTGCTCGAGCGGGTGCGTCAGCGGTCGATGGGACTCACGGCGACGCGCGTCGACTTCACGGACCTCGCGGCGGTCGAACGTGCGATCCGGCCCGAGACGAGGCTGCTGTGGGTGGAGAGCCCGACCAACCCGACGCTCAAGCTCGCCGACCTTGCGGCGGTCGCGATGATCGCGCGCCGACGCGGCGTACTCGCTGGCGCCGACAACACCTTTGCGAGCCCGTGGGTGCAGCGGCCGCTCGACCACGGCTTCGACGTCGTGGTGCACTCGACGACCAAATACCTGAACGGCCACTCCGACATGATCGGCGGCGTGGCGATCGTAGGGGACAACGCCGCCCTGCGCGAGCGTCTCGGGTTCCTGCAGAACGCGGTGGGCGGCATCTCCGGGCCCTTCGACAGCTTCCTCGCGCTGCGCGGGCTCAAGACGCTGGCGGTGCGCATGGAGCGGCACTGCCACAATGCGCTCGAGATCGCGCGCTGGCTCGAGACGCAGCCGAAGGTCCGGCGCGTGATCTATCCGGGCCTGCCGAGCCACCCGCAGCACGAGCTCGCACTGCGGCAGACACCGCGCTTCGGCGGCATGCTGTCGTTCGAGCTCGATGCGGACCTCGACGGCGCGCGCCGCTTCCTCGAGCGCTGCCGCATCTTTGCTTTGGCCGAGAGCCTCGGCGGGGTCGAGAGCCTGATCGAGCACCCGGGGCTCATGACGCACTCGCAGCTTGCGCCCGAGCGGCGGCGTGAGCTCGGCATCAGCGACGGCCTGATCCGCATCTCCGCCGGCATCGAGGACGTCCGCGACCTGATCGCGGATCTCGAACAGGCGATGGCGGCGATGGGTTAAGACCCCTGCCCGGCCAGAATGATGAACGGGCGGCAGCAGACGCGCTGACGGGGGGATCGGGGGTCACCAACACCCGAGCTGAGAGCTCGTCGAGATTGGTGAACGGCCGCTTTGCGGCGGTGGCCTCACAGGCAGGAACCGGCCGAGACTGTGTGAAAACGGTGCACGCGCTGTCGACCGCGTTTTTGCGCTGCACTTCTGGAGCCCGTTAGATTCTATTCTGCACAACTTTCGTCGTTGAAATTTGCAGAATCGAACGTACGCGAAACCGTACGCGTGTTTTCACACAGGCTCGGCCAGGAGCAGCCGTAACGCCCGGTCGCCAGGAGCGGTCACTCAGCAGCGCACGCCCTGCGGGCAACCGAAGGCAGCCGAGTGCGTTACCGCCACTTGCCGCCGACGGACGCTTCGCGTCTCGCCCGCGCCGGCTTCACGCGCGATTGTCCCGGCTTGGCCTCCTCTTGGTGCGCATTGCCGGGTCGATACCAGCGCTCGCGGAGTTGCTCCTCCTCCCCAAGTACTTCGCGATGCGCACGCACCAGCTCCTCGACAAATGCGGTCATGGCGGGCGACATGGTTCGTCTGCGCAGGCGGACGATGGCCCATTCGCTATGCATCCATGGCTCGTGCAGCAGGGGCACGACTTGGCCTCGCTCGAGTTCCGCACGCACCATTCCAAGCGTTGCAAAAGTGAACGCGCTCGAGCTCGCCACGATGTTCGTTGCCAGGCGAAGCGTCGGACATTCGATGGCCGGAAACGGCACCGGCGGCGTCCCGGAACGGGGCGCAGCGAGGCGCCGTGATGCGAGGATGGGTTTCAGTACGCGGGGCGGCAGCATCACGACCTGTGCGAACGGATACTCGAGCGCATTCGCGAGGTTGATTGGCGCTCTGGTCGTCAACGGGTGCCCTGCTCGCACCACGATGTACCCGGGAAGCGGTGCGAGCTTGGCAACGACCTCTAGATTGTCGTCGTTCTCCAGAACGCTCGCTTCGGCGACCCCGAGGTCGAGGGCACGTGTGCGAACGAACCGGGCCAGCACCGAGGGGGAGTCCATCAGGATTCGCAGGCGCACGCCCGGATGTGCGGCGGCGAATGCCGGCACGCAAATGGGCGCGAGCGTCTCCATCACGTAGGGGCCGGCACCGACCGAGAGTTCGCCGGTCGCAAGACCTTTGGCCAAGGCGACCTCGCGCTCGAGGTCGGCCGCCCCCGAGACCAGCTCCTCGGCGTGCTGCATGAACACGCGGCCGAAGTCCGTCAGCTCGGGACCGGATCGGCTGCGAACGAACAGCTGCAGCCCGACTTGCTCCTCGAGTTCCCGGATCCCCTGGCTCAGGGCCGGTTGCGACAGGTTCAGCGCCCCGGCGGCGCGGCTGAAGCTGCCATGTGCCGTCAGGGCCTGAGCCTGGCGCAAGAGGTGAAGCTTGATCTTCATCGCGGAAGAACCACATCCCGGCCGCGCACTATCAAACTATAACTAAATCGAATGCTAGTAATCAAAAAACCGACTTTGCCTTATTTGCAGCCGATTCTGACAATGGCCTCTGTTGGGCCGCGAACAGAGCAGCCCTGGGCTCACCAGATCACCCACAAGAGCACGTAGCCATGAAGTCAGTCCTTGCGCAGAACATGCTCGCCGCCGCGCTCGTCTGCGGCCTGACGTTCACATCCGCAGTGGCGCAGCAACTGCCGACCACCGGCACCATCGATTCGCGCCTCGGGGAGCTCGAGCTCAACAACGGCTACCCGACGGAAGCCACGGTCAGGAAGCTCTACGACGACATCGATTTCCAGCGCGCCTGCCAAGCGTACCTGTGGGGCTTACCGCTCATCGCGATGGTGCAATGGCAGGGCGAGCAGCGCGACAAGTTCGGCGCTGACAATCTCGATTACGTGGATTACGTGACATTCAAGGACAAGCTCGGCCTCCTGACGGCCAACGCCACGACCCCGTACGTCATGGCATTCCCGAACATGAAGGACACGGGCCCACTTGTCGTGGAAGTCCCGGCCGGTGCCATGGCGGGTGGTATCGTGGATTTCTGGCAGCGCCCGCTCACGGATACCGGGCAGACCGGACCGGACAAGGGCGCGGGCGGCAAGTACCTTGTGCTCGGCCCGGGCGATCCCGACATGAAGCCGGAGGGCTACTACGTCGTGCGTTCGCCCACGATCAACATCTGGTCGGGACACCGGGCACTGGACCCGGACCCGGCCAAGGCCAGGGCGGCCATCGCCGGCCTGCGGATCTATCCGTACAGCCAGCGCGCAAACCCGCCGCCGACACGTCACGTGTCGCCCGACGGCCGCAAGTGGAGCGGAGAGCAGCCTCGGGGACTCGCGTACTGGGAAGCACTGGCCCGGATCGTCGACGAGGAGCCCGTGCTCGAGCGCGATCGAATCATGCTCGGCATGCTGCAGCCTCTGGGCATCGAGAA